>P_1C_Sed_3_UnCtyDRAFT_1000045_pt1 | contig 19717 bp, 13 predicted proteins | sample Pon1CUnioCityCA_FD_10233 | JGI IMG/M metagenome (IMG submission 10233) | reverse complement strand
TTATGAACAGCAGTGCCATTGACAAATACCTGACCTGAAGATATCGAATCAACGCCACTGATCATATTAACAAGGGTTGTTTTCCCCACACCGGATTTTCCGATCACACCCACGTATTCCCCCTTATTGACAACCAGGTCAATGCCACGCAGCGCGTCAAAAGAACCAGCGCCGGTATGGTATGTTTTTACCAAACCAGTAATTGTGATCAGCGAAGAATAATTTTGCTTGAATTCCATGAAAGTGTTCCTGGTTTTTCGATTAATTTGTAAATCTATTGTTTTAAGTGTAAAATGAACTAATTGTTAATTTATATACAATATGTTCATTATAAGTCACCCATAATCAAAGTCAAGACTCAATTTGGTTTGTGTGTTCAGATTTAGACATTTGATCATAGTAAGGATTCAACATGCCAGAAAAATCAATTGATCGCCGGGTCAGGCGAACACGCAGTGCTCTGCAGAATGCATTAATCAGCCTTATCCTGGAAAAAGGCTACGACACTGTCACCATCGAGGAGATCACCGAACGGGCTGATCTGGGCAGGACAACCTTTTATCTGCATTTCAGAGCCAAAGAAGAGTTATTGCTTCACGCTATTGACACAATTTGTGAGGATTTCCTGGAAAAAAATCGAGCGTTGATGGCATTAGTGGATATCACCAAGGGCTCGCTTCAGCCCTCAAGCCTAATCCTTGACGAGGGACCTCTTTTTCAAATATTTGCCCATGCAAGAGAAAACGCTGATTTATATAAAGTGATGATGCGGGGCGAAGGCGGCGCAATGGCATCCCAAAGGTTCGGGAACATCATCAAAGAAGAGGTAGTCAATCGACTATCTCAGGTAAAAAAACTGGCCATAAAGGTCCCATTGGAAGTTTTCGCCATTTACTTCTCGAAGACCTTAATGGGGCTCGTCACCTGGTGGCTGGAAAACAACCAACCCTACCCCATTGAAATAATGGTTCAGTATTTTCAACAGATGTTTTTCTTGGGTGCCATCAATACCCTGAACATCCCACACGAAAAATTACAGATAGATCTTGTAAACTAATTCATCCAATAATGTTGATTTTCAGGGTGGATTTTAACGCAGGCTTTATCTATAATATATGAGATGATCCAATGATACCTTTCCTGCGGAGGAAAAATGGCAAAAAAAAGACTCGGTTTTGTACCACTCATCTGGACTTGCGCGTATTGTGAAACCCAAAATCCAGGCCCAATAAAAACCTGCACCAGTTGTGGTGCACCTCAACCCGAAGATGTGGATTTTACACGGGTCGATGAGGAAACCTTTAATTTTATCAAGGATGAAGCCCTCATCCGCATGGCACAAGCAGGGCCTGACATCCACTGCCCCTATTGCGGCACCCGCAATCTCTCAACAGCTGAGACCTGCAGCAATTGTGGTGGTGACCTCAGCATGGGAGGCAAAGCGCGTGAAACCGGCAAAGTTGTGCAAACCACCACAGAAGCAGCACAAACACCCCCACCTACACCAGAACCAACGCAGAAAACTTCCTCAGGCAAAAAGGGCATCTTCCTTGTGATAGGTCTGGTAGCCATCATTGCTTGTGTAGTTGCTACCATTATGTTGTTCTTCAACACAGATGATATCAATGCCACTGTGACCGACAGGTCATGGCAGCGCAGCATCATTATCGAATCATATCAAACGGTCAGCCGGAGCGATTGGTCGGATGAAATTCCTGCCGGCGCAGAGGTTGGATCATGCGCTCAAAAATATCGTTATACGTCTGATGAACCAGTCACCAATGCCACAGAAGTATGTGGGGAAACCTATGTGGAAGACACCGGGACAGGCATCGGTGAGGTTGTGCAAGACTGCACCTATGAGGTTTATGATGATTATTGTGACTACACTATCCTTGATTGGGTGCCTGTAGGAACCGTTTCCGACTCCGGAGAGTTCTCATCACCGGAGTGGCCATCACCCGGCCTAACATCGGACCAGCGGCTTGGACAGCGCGAAGAATCCTATACGATTGTCTTTCGCGGCGATGGCGAGACCTATACCTATACAACCGAAAACGTTGACTTATTCTTGTCAGCGGAACCTGGCAGCGAGTGGACCCTGAGCATTAATCAATTGGGCGGGATTCAATCGCTTAATTTAGACAATTAATATCTAAATTGTGTTATAATACTTGTGCGATCGTCTTCAAAAAAATTACAAAAGGAAAAAGCCATGGAAATTAAAGAAATTGCACAAGTAGGTAAGCCAGCACCCTATTTTTCAATGTTGTCAACGAAGGATATGCAAACCCTGGATAAAATCATCACCTTGAATGACTATCAAGGACAATGGTTGATTCTATTTTTCTATCCTTACGATTTCAGTTTCATTTGTCCAACAGAGATCTTGGCCCTCTCAGATCGTTATGATGATTTCAAAGCTTTACACACAGAAATCCTCGGCGTTTCTACTGATTCCGTCTATGCACATCGCGCCTGGTTGGAAACTCCCGAGGAAGAGAACGGCGTTAAAGGTACAAAGTTTCCCTTGGCGTCCGACCAGACCCACGCCGTATCAGAAGCCTATGGCGTACTGGATAAAAAAGAAGGCGTTGCTTTGCGCGGACTTTTTATCATCGACCCCGAAGGCATCCTTCAGTATATTGTGGTCCACAATTACAATATTGGTCGAAGTATTGACGAGACAGAACGGGTTCTAGAAGCCCTACAATCAGGTGGGTTGTGTGGTGCAAATTGGCAACCAGGTGACGAAATGCTCTAGAAAGGCGAAAAACAATGTCCTTACATTTGCATACGCCCTTGCCGCCCTTGGATGGCGCTACTGAATGGATTCCATGTCATCCCAAACTTATCACTTCAGGTAATACGGCCATCATGGTGTATTTTTGGGCATTGAGCTGCAACATCTGCCATGACAATATGCCAAAAATTCAAGCACTGCAAAAAGAATACGGTCCAAAGGGCTTACAAGTGATCAGTATTCATTGCCCTCGGATGAAAACGGATGTAAATGTAGAAGCGGTTAAACAAGCCGTTGAAAAATACGAGATTAAGGAACCTGTGGGCATTGACAATAAACACAAGATCAAAAAGGCATTTGAAAACGAATATTGGCCTGCTTTTTTTGTTTTTGACAGCGAAGAACGGCTTGTGCGACGCGCTGCTGGAAAAAATGGGCTTTCAATGGTGGAATCGATCATTTGTAAAATGCTCGATTGATCAACCCCATTCTTATTGATACCAAAACAGGGCTACCCATAAAAGGAGCCCTGTATTTATTTAAGGAAGTTAAATATTCAGCAATTGTAAAACTAGAAAATTCTAGTTAGAATTTCACTTGCATCTTAGATCTCAGCCCAGAAACCACTCATGACCTCAAAAGTTTTTTCAGGTTGCTCCCAATGGGGCAAACCCTTGGTCGGTGAAACTCGAACCCCTTGCCAGTTTTCATTTTCTCGCAGCATCATCGGCAGCATCTCGAAGTTTGTGTAGGGGTCATGGTCGTAAACGACCATGACAGGGATTTCTAGTTTTTTATAAACCGTTTCCCGCACTTCAGAGGTAAATAATTTACCACTTAGAAAATAAGTTGGCGCGTATGCCGCACCCGGTTGATGGGCTGTGTAATAAGCATAGTCCACGATCCGTTCTGGCACAAGCCCTTCAAAACTCTTATTGAGAAAAAATTGTATACTCGGCCTGCTGGAGATCAGATCAAATAATGGACGGTTCCATAAAGGAACAGCTAAAGTTGAATAGAGGGTGCTCTTCGTGCCACTCTTATTTGTCACCTCAGTGATTCGATCGGTCTTTGGTGGGTTAAACCCGGTAGGGGAGATCATTACCAGCGAGCGGATGTTTTGTGAATCCTCAATAGCAGCCAACGCCGCAAATTCACTCGATAGGGACAAGGCGACCACATCAACGGGTTGTCTTACAATCTCTGCCAGAAAAATTGAAATGGCGCGTTGAAAAAGGTGGGGATCGTAAAGACGTTCGGAGCGTTCAGAGAACCCAAATCCGGGTAAGTCGAGGGCATAGACAGGGCGCTCATTTCGAAAGCGTTCAAAAATTGGCTTCATTTCAAACGCACTTGAGGCAGCGTTGACGCTATGAAGCAATAGGAGTGGGGTTCCCTCACCACTGGTATCGGCATAATAGCTGACCCGACCAATATCCTCGTTTTCTAATTCGTGGAGATCAGCATCCATCGCTTTTTCAAGTTGCTGATCATGGCTGATGAATTTCCGGCTATAAACAATCCAACCTGTTGCTGCGGCACCAGCCAATGTCAACAGGCTGCCAAGACCACCCATTACGCCTTTGCCAATCTTATTTGTCCTCTTACGCATCTCATACCTCCGAGTCGGTCACTATCCGCTTTGTACACCCTTAACTTTAACACATTTTTCATTCTGTGGTTGTTTGATCCCTGATGGGTTCAAGCTGAGTTCATCTTGAGCACTTTGCTGAGATATAGATCAACCAGCAATAATTTTTCGCTTATTAACTGAAACACACGCACACAAAATTATGCTAAAAACGATTGCAGGTCACAAGAAAAAATTTAGCTTTCCGCCAACTTATCGGTCAGATCAGACCATTCATCCAGTAAGAATTCAACCTTGTTTTGAAGCGCAACATAGTGCTCACCTAATTTTAAGACCTCGTCAGAATCCGTCGGTGGCGCTTCAAGTTTAGTAGAAATGATGGTCTGTTGCGCTTCCAAAATCTGGATTTCTTCCTCAATGGCTGCCACTCGATCCTGCATTTTTCGCCGATGATATTTGGAAAGGGAATTCGGTGTGACCCTGATCGCCTTTGATTTCTCCTTTGGTTTATCTTTCAATTGCTTCTCTTGAAGCATACGAGACTCTGCCAACCTTTGCAAATAGGTTTTGTATTGGGTATAGGAGCCCTTGAACACTTGCAATGTTTTCCCATCAGGGTCCACCTCCCAAATTTGCGAAGCCAGAGAGTCGATCAGGTAACGGTCATGGGAAACCAGTAAAATTGTCCCAGGAAAATTGGAAAGAACCGACTCGAGGACTTCCTGGGTGGGCAAATCGAGATGGTTGGTCGGCTCGTCCAACAGTAAAAGATTGGCATCGGTCAAGGAAAGTTTGGCCAGCGCTAAACGTCCGCGCTCTCCACCAGAAAGCGTGTCCACTTTGCGGAAAACGTCATCTCCTGTGAACAAATATTTCGCCAGATAATGGCGGATTTCTGCTGGCAGCATATTAGGAGCAATGCTGTCAATCTCATCCATCAATGTTTTTTGAGGGTCCAACCCTTCATGGGCTTGGGCAAAATATCCCACTTTCAAACTAGCGCCCAACTGAACTTTGCCAGTGAAGGGTGGGGTTTTCTCAAGAATTGTTTTTAAGAAAGTCGTTTTGCCCGCCCCATTAGGGCCAATGATCGCGGCACACTCACCCCGCAGCAACACCAGATCAGGGCAATCAAACAGGGGCTTGCCTTCATCATGATAGCCCACTTGAAGTTGATGGGTGCGCAAGACAAGATCACCAGAGCGACCGCCTGTGTTGAGGTTGATGTGCATCCGACGGGGTTCACTGGGTGGTGGTGCCAGGCGTGATTCTTCCAGTAGACGTTCCAGCCTGCGCTGACGCCCCTTCGCCTGATTGGTATTCTGCCCAGCAATATTTCGGCGAATATATTCCTGCTCTTTCTCAATAAAGGCGGTTTGGGCTTCATATTCGGCCAATCGCCGTGTGTAGCGTTCTTCTCGTTGGTGGATATACGCAGAATAATTCCCATGATAAACTTCCAACCCAGGGGTCATCTCCCAAACTGTTTTTGCGACCTGGTCTAAAAAATAACGATCGTGGGAAACCACCACCAGGGCGCCTTGCCAATCCTTCAAAAAAGCCTCCAGCCATTCCACCGCCTCAATATCAAGATGATTGGTGGGCTCATCCAACATCAGTACGTCCGGGCTTTCTAAAAGTAGTTTGGCTAAGATTGCACGTGTGTGTTGACCGCCCGATAATTGTGCAATAGGGCGGTGAAAATCGGATTCCTCAAACCCCAACCCCGTTAATGTCTGTTTAATTTGAACATCATAAACATAACCCCCTCGACGTTCAAAGGTCTGCTCGAGGGAGCCATATCGCGCAACCGCCTCCTCAGCCTTGGTTGGGTCCGACATCGCTTTTATCATTTCCTCTAAGGTAGCCTGCATCCCTAAAAGGTCTTCAAATGCAGTCAAACACAATCCCCACAGCGTCCCTTTGGTCACATGGGTGGCTTCTTGCGGCAGATAGCCAATGCTCAAGTCATTGGCATGCTGAACAGCACCACGATTTGGAAAATCTAAACCCACTAAAATTCGCAAAAGTGTGGTCTTGCCAACACCATTCGGACCAACAATGGCAATGCGGGCATTTTGAGGCACAGATAAGGAAATACCCTCAAAAATATCTAATGCACCAAATGATTTGGCAAGATTTGTGGCTTTAATCAATGACATCGCAAAAAAATTCCATAGCTTTGAACAATTGTTTTATCTAACTGATTATCCTACCACTTAATTTATTGATCATGCCACATGGTAGAATTTTGTATATGAAACGAAAATATCAACGATGGATCATTTGGTTAGGTCTGGCCATTTCGGCCGTCTTCCTCTATTTTGCATTCCGAAGNATTGATTTTCCAGCGCTTTGGGCGACGCTCAAGCAGACGCGGTGGATTTGGCTTATACCTGGCCTGGCGGTGTATTTTCTTGCCGTGCTCATGCGAGCCTGGCGATGGCAATACCTGTTAAACCCGCTTGAAAAGGTGTCCATCACCACATTGTTCCCAATCGTGAACATCGGCTACATGGGCAATAACGTCTTTCCCCTACGGATGGGCGAAGTGCTGCGCGCCGTTGTGCTCAAAAGAAGGTCGGAAGTAGCCATCTCTGGCAGTTTGGCCACGATTGTGGTGGAACGTATTTTTGACGCTGTGATTGTGGTGGGGTTCGTTCTGCTCAACCTGGGACGTTTAGCTGGGGTCAGCGCTTTCTCACAACTCGGTGGATTAGCCACCTGGGCTGTGGTGATTTTCTTAGCTGGATTGACCGTCTTTATCCTGATCGCCATATTTCCTAAACCTGCCACAGACTTGGTTCATGTCGTGATCGCCCGTTTGCTGCCTGAACGCTGGCATGAATCGATATTTAGTGTTACAGATAAATTCTTGAAGGGCTTGATGAGCCTGCGTTCCCCTAAAAATGCCATTATGATCTTAGGTACATCCATCCTGATCTGGCTCATGGAAACCGGCTTGTATTGGTGTGTGAACCAGGCCCTCGGTTTAAATTTGGATTTTGGGCAGTTAATGCTCCTGAACGGCGTGGTCAACCTCGTCCTGTTGATCCCGGCCGCACCTGGGGGCTTGGGCACCTTTGACGCGGCCGGTCGAACCGTGCTGGAAGCCTTTGCCATCCAAGCTGAACCCGCCTTGGGGTATACCTTGGTGCTGCGCATCGCCTTATGGGTGCCGATCACCCTGGTGGGCACTATTTATTTTGTGCGCGAAGGGCTGAAGTGGACTACTAATGTGGACGAAATGGAAGCCCAAGCTGACATCATTGATACTGATGATAAGAAAGGGAAATCCCAATGAATCTTGAAGATAAAAGTTCCGTTGCGGTCATCGGTGCTGGTATTGGTGGCCTATCAGCGGCCTACGACCTAATCCAAGCTGGCCGACAGGTCACCATCTATGAAGCTTCAGATCATGTGGGCGGCCTGGCCGCTGGTTTCAAGGAACCCCATTGGGATTGGACTGTAGAACGCTTTTATCATCATTGGTTCCAGACCGATCAACACATCCTCGGTCTGATTGAGGAATTGGGTTGGCGCGACCAGGTATTATTTCCAAAACCGGTGACGGTCATGTATCACGAGGGGAAATTTTATCCCTTTGATTCCATCCCTGCTGCCTTAATGTACCCCGGTTTAGGCTGGGGAATCAATAAAATTCGCTTTGGCCTGGTTGGTTTGTATTTACGCCTGACCAAGAACTGGCAATCTTTAGAAAAAACGACGGTTGATTCCTGGATGCGTACATGGGCCGGGGATAAAGTCTACGAGCAAATGTGGAAACCGATGATGATCGGCAAATTTGGCGAAGAATATGCCAAAGTGGTCAACATGGCCTGGATGTGGGCTCGCCTCCACGCGCGAACGACCCGGCTAGGCACCTTCCAGGGTGGTTTCCAGGCTTTTGCAAATAAATTTGCTGAACGCTTGGGCCAGATGGGTGTCAACCTCTTGTTGAATTCACGCATCAAGACGATTCAATCCGGACAAGGCGGAGGCATCGACCTCACAACAGAGGATAACCAACTTCATCACTTCGACCAGGCGATCGCAACGACCTCACCAGGCTTGCTGGCCTATCTGGCAAAAGGCTTACCAAAATCCTACCTTAATGGATTGCTCTCATTAGAAAGCATGGGGGCGGTCGTGATGATTCTATCCCTCAAACACCAGCTATCTAAAGCGGGATATTACTGGTACAACATCCCCAAATCAGCGGGGTTTCCTTTTCTTTCTCTGGTGGAGCACACCAATTTCCTAACGCCAGATTATTTTGGGGGTGACCACATCCTCTATATCGGCGACTATCTTTCCCAGGATCATGAAAATTTCGATTTGAGTGAGGAAACCCTTCTGGCGCGTTTCTTACCGCACCTCACCAAATTCAATCCCGACTTTAAGCGGGATTGGGTCAAGAAAACCTGGCTGTACAGAACAAAATACGCACAACCGGTTCCCCTTGTCAACCATTCCAAAAACATTCCCGACATTCGCACGCCAATTCCCGGGTTATATTTTGCCAGCATGAGTCAGGTGTATCCATGGGACCGAGGGACAAATTTTGCGGTTGAAATCGGTCGACGGGCCGCAAAAATGATGATTACCGATCAAAAGGTCTGATTCCAAATTCCGAATCTTATTTTCGAACATATGGACATTTTCACCCAAATTAAAATATCTGATCAACGCGTAATTATCGCCGAGAAATATGTTTTTTTTGGATTCATCCCTATATATAGGGGTTACTTGCAATCAAGAACCGCTAAATCGGGGTGACTCGCAACCCGGATCAGCGCGTTTAATTCTTATAATAATAATGATGTTTTTTAAGGTTTGTCAGTCTTAAAGATTCAGGTTTTTTTAGTCAAAATCGGTCGATTCAGCTTGAGACTCCCGTGGATATCGGTTAAAATCTTAGATACTAAAGCGAGCGGGCGACTATTCTTTCATCTCCTGAAAGACATCACCACAGTCGATGAAAACCGCCACTGAAATTTTATCAACAGTGGCGTTTTTTTAGTCATAGTAAATCGCAATCGCAAAGAACAATGCGGCACATGAAAGAGAGAAAAAATTAATGAACCCAGAACACGCCTGGCAAGCCACACTTGGTCAACTTCAACTCGAAATGTCAAAAGCATCCTTTGACACTTGGGTCAGTTGCGCAGAGTATTTAAGTTATGATGAGGTAACAGGCTGTTTTACAATTGGCGTCAAGAATGCTTATGCTCGTGACTGGCTCGATGATCGCCTAAGTGCAAAAATCGGACGCATTCTCACCGGCATGCTGGGCAACCCAGTAACCACGCAAATCAAAGTAGGATCAGCTAACACCGCCGATTTTGGCACACAAAGCGGTCAAACTTCTGTGAACTTTATTCAAGACATTAATGAAAATTCAACCATCAACGGTCGCTATCGATTTGACAATTTTGTGGTTGGTTCTGACAATCGTTTAGCCCATGCTGCTTGTATGGCTGTGGCTGAAAACCCCGCCCGTGCTTATAACCCATTATTTCTTTATGGGGGCGTTGGTCTTGGTAAAACCCATTTATTGCATGCCATTGGGAATGCCTGTTTACCCGCCAACTTGAACGTTTTATATGTCTCATCTGAAGAATTTACCAACGATTTAATTAATGCCATTCGAACCCACACCACGCCTGCATTTCGCGAAAAGTACCGCCAGGTGGATGTCTTATTGATCGATGACATTCAATTTATCGCTGGGAAGGAATCAACCCAGGAAGAATTTTTCCATACTTTCAACACTTTGCATGGACAAGATAAGCAATTGGTCATCTCTTCAGACCGCTCTCCGAAATCCCTGGTGACACTGGAAGAACGTCTTCGATCGCGCTTTGAGTGGGGTCTGACAGCTGATATCCAACCCCCGGATATCGAAACTCGGCTGGCAATCTTACGTTCAAAAGTGGAACGCGCCGGTCGTCAGGTGCCAGCAGATATCCTTGATATGATTTCACGTCAAGTGCAGTCCAATATCCGAGAGCTTGAAGGTGCTCTTAACCGTGTGTTAGCCTATTCTGATCTGAGCGGCATCCCCCTGACCCTTGAGCTGGCGCAAAATGCCCTGATCGATTTTTTGCCCCAGGATGTGGAATTACATCCCAACGATGTATTGGACGCCGTCTCAAACGCTTTTGGTATCTCCAATGACCGTTTACTGGGGCGAGAACGCTCTCGAGAAGTTGCCCTGCCCCGGCAGATAGCCATGTATCTTTTACGTGAGGAAGGCGGGATATCACTCCCCAAAATTGGTGAGTTTATCGGTGGACGGGACCACACAACCGTCATTTACGCTTGCGATAAAGTTAATGATTTGATGGAAACCGACGACAGGTTGCGCCGACAGGTGCTGAAAATCCGCGAACAATTATACAGTCCCGTCAGTGTTTTGGTGTGATACCCAAGATAATTTGTCTGACCCACAAATTACGATATTGGCGTCATCCCACCCCAACTCTTGCCCGCTTTGGCTTCCGTTTCGAGGGGGATCGACAGCTTATACGCATTTTCCATCACCTCTTGAACAAGAGATGTGGTCGCATCTAATTCCGTTTCAGGCACCTCAAAAATCAATTCGTCGTGTACCTGCAGCAACATTTGCGCGTTCAGATCGGCTTTTTCAATTTCACCTGGTAACTGCAGCATCGCCTTTTTGATAATATCGGCGGCTGTCCCCTGGATAGGCGCGTTGATGGCTTCACGTTCCTCCCGCTGGCGAATATTGTAACTGGCACCCTCTTGTAAATTTGGGAAATAACGCCGCCGACCGAAAAGGGTTTCCACGTAACCCTTTTTAGCCACATCTTCCCGGATATCATCCAGGTAACGCTTTACACCGGGGAATTCCTTAAAATATGCCTCAATAAAATTCTCCGATTCGGCCAATGTGAGGTCTGTTGCGTTGGTCAAGCCATAAGCGCTCATCCCATAAATCAGCCCAAAATTAATCGCCTTGGCATGGCGGCGCATCTGAGGGGTCACATCTGCTAAATCGATCCCATTGACGGCCGCTGCGGTGGTGGCATGAATATCCTGCCCAGCCTTAAAAGCAGCCAGCATCGCTTCATCCTTTGACATGTGCGCCACAATGCGCAGTTCAATCTGGGAATAATCGACGGCCAGCAGCTTCCACCCATCCTGGGCGATGAAACCATTGCGCACCCGCCGACCAATTTCTGTGCGAGTTGGGATATTCTGCAAGTTAGGATCGGAGGACGCAATTCGTCCAGTAACCGTTCCAGTTTGATTGAAGGAGGTGTGCACGCGACCTGTCTCAGGGTTAATCTGCTGGGGCAGTGAATCAACATAAGTCGAACGTAGTTTTTCAAGTTCACGATATTCAAGCACCCAATCAATCACAGTGTGTTGACCTACCATCCCCTCCAACACCGATGCAGCCGTCGAGTAATAGCCAGAGGAGGTTTTGCGTGTGCGATCAGGGGGCTCAAGCCCAAGGGTCTCAAATAAAGCCTGTGAAAGCTGTTGCGTCGAATTGAGGTTAAATTCGTGGCCAACTTCATCCTGGATATCCGCCTCGATTTCCGCTAACCGAGATTCAAGCTCGTGGGAAAACGCTGTAAAAAATTCCTTATCAAGGAGAACGCCAGCCGCTTCCATCGCCGCTAAAACCGGTATGAGGGGCATCTCCATCGTCTCAAACATCGCTTCAGCATGCTGACTTTGAAGCTCTTCCAATAGCTGGGGTATTAAGCGCAAACAAATGGCGGCATCAGCGGCAGCATAACCAGCTGCGTCCTCAATAGCGACCTGATCCATGGTTTTTTGGCCTCGTCCCTTCCCAATTAAGGCTTCAATATGGGTCATTTCGTAACCTAACCGAACCCAGGCCAAATTCTTCAACCCCAGGTTGCGGGAAGCCGGGTTGATCAGCCATTCGGCGATCATCGTATCAAAGCGCAAGGGTGAAACCGTCAGACCTGCACGTTTGAGGACAAGGTAATCATATTTGAGATTATGACCCGCCTTGCCAATGTTGGGATCCGTCATCGGTGCTTCCAGGGCTTGAAACACGTCTTCTACGGGCAGTTGCTGACCTTTTTGGTGACCCACAGGGATATAGTAACCACGGTCAGGGGAAATAGCCAGTGATATGCCCACCAGTTTGGCTCGCATAACATCGGTATCCGTCGTCTCCGTATCAAATGCAATCATGTCTGCAGCATTTAGTTTTTTTATAAGCGCCTGAAGTTTTTCTGAAGTGTCCACAATCGTGGTTTGGATGTCGCCCAGCGAGTTCTCAGTATCCGCCGCAGAGCCCTCTTGTGAAAAAAGATCCATCTGGGTGCCCTGGGGCATGAGGGGTTTCATCTTCCCCACCAGGGCATTTAATTGATCCGTTAAGGAACGGAATTCTAATTCTCGGAATAGATCCTCAACCGCTTTGGCGTCAAAACGATCAATGCGTGCTTGTTCTAAATCAAGTTTTATATCCAGGTCGGTGATGATGCGGGCCAATTTCTGGCTCAGATAAGCCACTTCTTGACTGCCCGCCAGGGCGGATTTTGCGCGACCGCTGATTTCATCCAGATGCTCAAAAATGCCGTCCAGGGAACCATATTCGCTTAATAATTTTGTGGCTGTTTTCACACCAACGCCTTTAACACCCGGAATATTGTCAGAGGAATCGCCACACAGGGCTTTATAATCAACCACTTTTGCAGGAGGGACACCTAATTTCTTCTCCACATCCTCTGGGAAGAAATCCTTGGCATCCGAGAGGTGGCTACCTGCCAAATTAACGACCACCCGATCGGTCACCAATTGGAGCAAGTCTTTGTCACCAGTGATAATTTTAACGCCCAAACCTTTCTCCTCAGCCGCCCAACGCGCCACGCTTCCCAGGACATCATCTGCTTCGTAATTTTCAAGCTCAAGACGGGGGATATTAAACGCGTCCACAATCTCCCGCATGCGTTCAACCTGTCGGCGTAAATCGTCAGGCATCTTCGCGCGGGTCCCCTTATAGTCCTTATAGATTTCATGACGAAAGGTTTTTCCTTTATCAAACACCACTGCCAGGTAATCCGGATGCTCCTGCTCAAAAATACGCAACAGAATGCTGGTGAACCCATAGACACCGGCGGTTGTCTCACCGCTGCTGGTTTGAAAGGCATTGGTGCGCGTGCCACCAGCCGTGAGGGCAAAATAAGCGCGGTAAGCTAAGCCATGACCGTCAAGCAAATACAAAATGGGAGGCATAAACAGTCCTTTGTTCTATTGAAACTGGATTGTTGCCTTTATTTTAACCTAGTCCGGGTTGAAAACAAAGGTTGATAAAGAAAAGAGGCGACTCAGACAATGGAGTCGCCTCTTAAATTTCGACTTTGTCAATAAACGCTTTAGCCCTCAACATCCTTGATAATGTCATTAATCCGTAGCATGACATCATCGGTTAATTTTTCCTTGATTGCAACGGCTTTCATATTTTCTTCCACTTGCGAGACCTTGCTGGCACCGGTGATGACCGTACTCACATTCGGATTCTTCAACAGCCATGCCAAGGACATTTGCGCCATGGTCACATTGAGATCCTCAGCAACCTCTGCCAATTGCCGGGTTACATCGAGTTTTCCTTCATCTTGCACACGATCCTTGACCCATTGAAATTGCTTCAGACTCGCACGACTGCCCTCCGGAATATTTCCTTCATTGTATTTGCCGGTCAATAAACCGCCATATAAGGGACTCCATGTGGTGGTGCCATACCCTAATTCTTTATACAGAGGCGCATATTCTTCCTCAAAGCGCTGGCGATGAAACATGTTGTATTGCGGTTGCTCCATGGATGGTGGACGCAAATTATTGCGGCGGGCAAAATCCGTGGCGCGCATTATCTCCGCAGCAGACCATTCTGAGGTGCCCCAATAAAAAGCTTTGCCCTGGCGAATGACTTGATTGAAAGCAAAAACAGACTCCTCAATAGGGGTGTCGGGGTCTGGACGGTGGGCAAAAACAAAATCAACATAGTCCAGTTGTAAACGTTTCAGGGCGTTGTTGACACCTTCGATGATATGTTTGTATGAAAGTCCTCGATCATTAGGTCCATCACCGCCCCAGAAAATTTTTGTTGAAATGAGATAGTCCTTCCGCTGCCAGCCCAATTCCTTTAACGCTTTGCCCATGATCAGCTCTGCTTGCCCACTGGCATAGGCCTCAGCATTATCAAAGAAATTGACACCAGCGTCATAAGCAGCCGCCATAATCTCTTTAGCCTCTTTGAGACCAAATTGGTTGCCGTAAGTCACCCACGCACCCAGTGACAATTCAGACACTTTGACACCAGCTTTACCCAAATGTCGATACTCCATTAATCCTCCTTCGTCGTTCCTGTATTGAATTTCTTGATTTTTTTGGTTAATTTAATTATACGCGAAGTGGGTTATCGCCACATAATTTTGTGACAGGTTAAACGAGTAAGTCAGTGTTTGCCCCAATTTTTCTTGTTCTAAATTATGATATAACTAATAAATATGAGGGTCATGACCCACACTATTAGAGCAGCCATTGACCCTTAATCCGTCATTTGTAATTGTGAAAGGAATGGAGTTTCCCATGACTGATGTGGTTACCCTGGGTGAATTATTAATTGATTTTGTGCCGACCGTTTCCGGTGTGACCTTGCTTGAAGCGCCGGCTTTCAAAAAAGCTGCGGGGGGTGCACCAGCTAATGTTGCAGCTGGCCTGGCGAAACTTGGCATTTCCTGCAGTTTCTTTGGCAAAGTTGGCGATGACGCATTTGGACATTTTCTCCAGCAGACCCTCGATGATGTCGGTGTGGATACATCCAGCCTGGTTTTCTCCACTCAAGCGCGCACCGCATTAGCATTTGTTTCCCTGACTGCAGAAGGGGAACGAGAGTTCATGTTTTACCGCCATCCCAGCGCAGACATGCTTTACAGCCCAGAAGAAGTGGCTTATGAACACCTTAAAACCGCCAAAATTTTTCACTTTGGATCCATCAGCTTGATCAGTGAGCCCTCTCGCAGTGCAACCCTGGCAGCCTTAGCAACAGCCAGAGAAAATGGCATCTTTGTCTCTTATGATCCCAATCTACGCCTGGCCCTCTGGCCAGATGCAGCGGCCGCAAAATCGGGCATGATGAGCGTTTGGGATAACGCAGACATCATCAAAGTCAGCGGTGATGAGTTGGAATTTCTGACGGGACTATCCGAAATCGAGCAGGCGGTCAAAGCCCTGTGGACAGATAACTTACGCTTGATGGTTGTGACCCTTGGCAAGACAGGCTGCGCTTACTTTACAGCAAAATTTCACGGTGAGGTCGCGGGATTCCAGGTGACCCCTGTGGACACCACCGGCGCGGGCGACGGCTTCGTTGCAGGCCTCCTGAAGGGATTGCTTACCTACCCGCAGGCCTGGCATGATGAGGCGCAACTAAGAAAAGCTTGCTGCCTTGCCAATGCGGTGGGCGCGCTCACTACAACTGCCCGGGGTGCCATTCCAGCCCTACCAACCCTTGAACAAGTGAATTCATTTTTAGCAAAATAAGACACGATATCTCGCCAAAGGAAGGTTAAAGATGCCAAAACCTAACCCTCAATTTGATCTTGAAAAGGAAGCACGCCTGACATTAGCCCGTTTGAAACCACGCTTGGAAGACTCTTTCCAAACCTATGCGGATGACCATCCAGATCAGTGGGCTTTGTTTGTAAGTCGCTTAGAAGAACACTTCCCCAAGCTTTTCAATATTTTATTGCATCTATATAGCAATCAATACGATTTTTTCTTTCACCTTGAAGCCTTACTGCATATCATCGTGCAGGCTTATAAGGATCGATCTGGTTCTCTGAAAAACCTGGATAAATCGCGTGAGAAACACCCCCTGTGGTTTCAAGATCACAAAATGCTGGGTGGTGTATGCTATGTTGACTTGTTTGCGGGAAATTTATCCGGCATCCGCCAAAAGATCCCTTATTTCAAAGAATTGGGATTGACGTATCTCCATTTGATGCCCCTGTTCCGCTCTCCTGAAGGGGAAAATGACGGCGGTTATGCCATCAGCAGTTACCGCGAAGTAAACCCCGACCTTGGCACAATGGCACAGCTTCGAAAGCTTGCTGACGAATTACGAGAAGATGGCATCAGCCTGGTGCTTGATTTTGTCTTCAATCACACATCCAATGAACATGAGTGGGCGTTAAAAGCTCGCGATGGGAATGAAAAATTTCAAAATTATTATCGCATATATTCCGACCGTGAGATGCCAGATGCCTATGAAGCGCATTTGCGGGAAATTTTCCCGCATGAACATCCTGGTGCCTTTACTTATTTCGAGGACATCGAAAAATGGGTTTGGACGACCTTCCACAGCAATCAATGGGATCTGAATTATGCCAATCCCGAAGTTTTTAACCGCATGGCCGGGGAAATGCTGTTCCTGGCCAATCAGGGCGTGGAGGTTTTACGCCTGGATGCTGTGGCCTTCATCTGGAAGGAACTCGGCACCAGTTGTGAAAATTTACCAGAAGCCCATATGATCATCCAAGCCTACAACGCCATTGCCCAAATCGCCGCGCCATCACTGCTCTTCAAATCTGAAGCCATCGTCCATCCCGATGACGTCGCAAAATACATCGACTTCGAAGAATGTCAAATTTCCTATAACCCTTTACTGATGGCGTTGTTGTGGAACGCTCTTGCAACGCGAGAGGTGAATTTACTGCATTATTCCATGGCCCAACGGTTTGAAATCCCACAAACATGCGCGTGGGTCAATTATGTTCGCTGCCATGATGATATCGGGTGGACCTTCTCCGATGAAGATGCCGCTTCCCTGGATATCAACGCCTATTATCACCGCCAGTTCTTGAATGACTTCTACACCGGACGCTTTGAGGGTAGTTTTGCCCGTGGTTTAACTTTTCAGGAAAACCCAAAAACAGGAGACGCCCGCATCTCTGGCACCTGTGCTTCCCTTGCCGGCTTGGAAAAAGCCATCAAACAAGAAACCGAAGCAGAAGTTGCGCTGGCGATCCAACGTATTCTATTAATACATAACATTATTCTCTCCATCGGCGGCATTCCACTGATCTACTTGGGGGATGAGGTTGGCATGCTCAATGATTATGCGTATCGCAATGACCCGGCGAAAGTCGGTGACAGCCGCTGGGTGCACCGTCCGTCAGCAGACCCAGCCTTATATGCCCACCGTGATGAAGAAGATACCATTCCAGGAAGGATTTACCAGGGTTTAAGACATCTTATAGAACTTCGCAAGGACACCCCAGCGGTGGGCGGCGAATTTCCAGAATTCATCCGCACAGGTAACGCCCATGTATTTGGCTATATCCGACGGCATGAAGATGAACACATTCTCTTCCTGAGTAATTTTAGCGATACCCCTCAAGCTATCGCCGGCAATACCCTTCGAATCTACGGGTTGGGTTATGAGTTTAAAGACCTGGTCAGTGGTGTCACTTTTAGCGTGGAAGACGATTTATTACTGAAGCCCTGTCAGTTCCTTTGGTTGCAAGTCAGTGCCTGATAAATGCGATTTTCCAATCTACAGTGAAAAGCTATGGCCGCCAGGCTGGACAATAATCCATAGCTGGATCATCAGTCAACTGCGTCAGATTTGCCCCGGGAAAAGTCATTATATAGATGTCGGATAACCGGTCAAAAAACCAGTAATCAAAGGCTAACCAAACACCATCCGGAGAAACATCGACATTATCCAGCAAAGGCGTATAACCTTGCGAATTTACAGGGATCACCGGGTATTCTTCATCCTTGCCAATATCGGTCAGTCGCATCCCAAACACTTGTGTGGAGGGGCTGCCCGCGCCTAAGCTCTGACTGAATAAGATGATTTCCTCCTGTGGATACCATTCTGGATTGGTGTTATCAACCGGGCCGGAAAAGGAAAATCGAGTCGGGTTTTGACCATCCGCATCCATGATCCAAATTTGTCCAACTGGGCTATTTCTGGTGAAGACCATTCGTTTCCCATCAGGTGACCAACCTGGATCATATTCTTCATAACCGCCATCGGACAATCTAACAATGGAGAAATCCCCAATATTGATTTTCATGATTTGCATACGGTTATTAATCAAAGAGGTATACGCAATCCATTGGCCGTCAGGAGACCATGCAGGGTCAAAATCGCCTTCAAGTGATACCGGTAATGGGTTTATTGCGCCAGTATCAACATCGATCACATAAAGGCTTGAACCAGTATAGCGTGTGCGCTTAAACGAACAGGGGGAAGTAAACACAATCTGTGTACCGTCAGGGGACCAATCCGGCTGACATGCCCCATCAGCCAGGTCGGTGAGGGGGGTCAGGTCACCATCCATCACATTCAACAACCAGAGTTGTGGGTTACCATTGCGTTCAGAGACGAAGGCAATCACACCAGCGCCACCGCCGATAGGCGTTGCTGTGGGTGTCATTTCATCCGACCCTACACTGACCGTCGTTGGTGAAATCGCTGGGGCAAGGGTTGCAATCACCGTTGCCGATGGCGTAATTGCTTGTTTTGTGCTGCTTGGAATAGTAAAGACAGTCTCCGTCGGCCTGATGGTTGCCGTAGATCGCGGGTTAATAAAATTTTGACGAATTCTTGGGTAAACGACTGAAGCCGTCAGAGTAATAACAAATAAAATCAAGCTGATTGCAAAAATCAGCCAGGCTGGTCTGGCGGTTTTAACCCAATGTCTCACCCAGGCCACTGACCGCTGAAAAGCATTGCCCTGAGTGGCCATATCGGAGCCACTTTCCTGTAAAGCTTTTCTACTCAAAGGCGTGATGTTTAAGTGATCACTGGCCCAATTTTCAATGGGGATTGATCGACGCGCCTGTGTCAATGCATCTTGAAAATCCCTGGCGGATTGCCAACGGTCTTCAAAGCGCAATGCCAATGCTTTTTCAATCGCCTTGATCGTTTTTTTGGAAATTTGCTCATTATAGGCACCCAAGGGCGTCAATTCCTCCTTGCCTGTAATGCGAGCAAGGCTGTCCTCAGGAAGATACCCGGCCAGGGCTGAATATAAAGTCGCGCCAAGGGAATAAATATCGGAGCGGTGATCAGTCGGGGCTGGGCCATATTGCTCGGGTGGCGAGTAACCGGGGGTCATCGCCCGTGCAGCCGTTGTGGTGACCTCCCGATCACTTAATTGCTTCACCAATCCAAAATCCACCAAAACGATTTCACCCTGGGGTGTTAATTTAATATTGCCAGGTTTGATGTCACGATGGGTGATGGGCAGGTCTTGTGAATGTAAATAGGTTAAGGCGTCACAAATTGAGATGCCGATGTACAATGCTTCAATTTCTGTAATATTGCCCTCACGCGTCATCCATTGACGAAGGTC
>P_1C_Sed_3_UnCtyDRAFT_1000044_pt1 | contig 19795 bp, 19 predicted proteins | sample Pon1CUnioCityCA_FD_10233 | JGI IMG/M metagenome (IMG submission 10233) | reverse complement strand
GACTGATCAAGGCACTCGTCGGTCTCTACACATTGGGCGTCAGTCTCAGATCTGAGGTAGTCACCTCATCTCACGACGACCTACTCCACGCTGTTCCTTGGCCGCATTCTAGCCAGAAACGCGCTCACCAAGGGCATCTCGTGCCAGCTTTCGAACCTCGTCGATCTCCAGCGGCTTCTCGACACAACGATACACCCCCAGCCGCTCAGCCTCCGCTTTGAAGCTCTGACAACCGTATGCTGTCATCCAGACCACGGTTGGCTCCCCCTCCATCGCCCGGATCTTCTCCGTGAACTCGATCCCGTCCGTGTCAGGCATGATCAAATCCGTCATCACGAGGTCGCAGTGCTCGTCGCTGGCCTTTCGCAGCGCATCATGCGCGGTGTTCGCTGTCAACACCTTGAAGCCATCCGACAACTTCGTCAAGGCATTCTGCAGGACGAACAGTACGCGTTCTTCGTCGTCAACGATTAAGATCACCGACTTATTCACCGGGGTGATGCCTCCTAACAGATCGTCCGTCTCCTCCTAGTCGCCCTTCTTTTCCATGCACCTTCAATTGTCAGCGCTACCTCAGTGTAGCACAGAAAAGGAATCCCAACCGATGGACTCGGTTGGGACTCGCGTTGGATCAGGTTGGAGATAGTTGGAGTTTGGTTGGAAGGAGAAAGCTAGCTACGCGACCTCAGACGGCGGCAATCCGCTATCCACGAACCGATAGCCCACGCCACGCACGTTGACGATGTACTGGGGGTCCGATGGCTCGGGCTCCACCTTCTGACGGAGACGGTGGATGTACCACTTGATGATATCGCGTGCTTCCTGGATGTCATCCGGATCGTAGTCACGGGCCACGCGCACCAGCTCTGGCGGCGAGATGACCCGTTCGGTGTTGTCCATCAAATGAACCAGCAGCTTGAACTCGCGGCGGGTCAGATCCAGAGGCTCTCCCTGGTACGTAGCCACATACTTCTTTCGGTCGACGAAGAAAGGCCCCCGTTGCACATGCTTATCCCGGGCCCGTGTCTCGGCGTGCGACTCAACCACACGCTCACGCCGCTCTAGCGCCTCCTTGATCGCCTCCCGCACCTCTCTCGGTTCCACCGGCTTTAGCAGGTAGCCATCCACCCCTTCTTCGATAGCCGCCTGGGCCGATTCCAGCGACCCGTGAGCTGTCAACATGATGACAACGGTCGACGGCCAACGCCACCGGACAGCCTCTAGCACGCGCAACCCGTCGACCCGTCCCCCCAACCTTAGGTCCAGGAGCATGAGATCGAATCTCTTGTCGCGCAGCGCATCAAGGGCCTCCTCGCCGCTAGCAGCCGTGGTCACGCTGTGACCTGACTTGCTCAGCGTCTTCTCCAGGAAGAACCGGATCCCTTGCTCGTCGTCCACGACCAGGGTATGCAATGTCTCAGCCACGTAGCCTCGCTCCTCTCAGCCTGTTCCCTTCAGAGTTCCCGCCAACACAGGGATTGTACAGCAGTCTTCGCTTTCTTTCAAGCGCAGGTCGCCCACGCAAAGACTGGCCGTCAAAGCCCCTATACAGCGCTATCCTAGAGACAGGCGCCGCCCACCCGCTGCCGGTGAAGGCGGCCAGACCCTCCCCTCGCTATGGGGAGTTGCGGCAGTGATGTCCTGGGCAATCTTACAAAAACGTGTACAGGCCGGCCTGGGCGCGCCAGACATCTTGTGCACAGCACTCCTTCGTGCTATACTCACGCCACTGGCGTGCGCTCCACTGCCCGCAGGTTCTTGCACGAAGAGAGGGTCATCTTTACCATGACGGTAGCCCGCACCATACCCGATACTAACCTCCTTTGGAGAGACCCTGCCCTCGACCATCTCGGTCTAGCCATCTTGTGCACGCTAGCTTACGCCGATGTCTTCGATTACCCGCTGACACCTCGCCAGATCCACCGCTACTTGCTCGGTGTGCCGACGGACTATGATAGCGTCATCCACACACTCGAGAACAGTCGTTGGGCGATCAAGAGATTGGAGCACCACGACGGCTACGTCACACTCCCCCAGCGTGAGGAAATTGTCGAGCTTCGTCGACGTCGTGCGGAGGTCGCGGCCCAGATGTGGCCCAGAGTGGCGCGCTACGGCCAAGCGATTGCTGCCTTACCCTTCGTCCGATCCGTCGCTCTCACGGGCGCTTTGGCTGTGAACAACGTCGATCCTGGCGATGACTTCGATTTTCTCATCATCACGGCCGTCGGTCGCCTCTGGCTCACCAGGGCCATGGTGATCGGTTTCGTCGTCAGGCCAGCCGCCCGGCGCGGCGACGAGGTCTGCCCCAACTACCTCCTGACCGAGCAAGCGCTCGATTTCGAGGAGCAGAACCTGTATACAGCGCACGAGCTGGCGCAGATGATGCCGCTGGCCGGCCTGGATATCTACCATCGCATGCGAAGAGCCAACCAGTGGACATCCCGTTTTCTGCCCAACGCGGGCGGTCTACCCCTTCAAGGCAAGACAGCTATCGCGCGTCCGTCGCGTGCGAGCACTCTAGCCGAGTTCGCGCTGGGCACGTTTGTCGGAGGCCAGCTGGAGCAGTTCGAGCGAAAGCGGAAGATCCGTCGATTCGCCGCCCAACAGGATCAGACGGAGACGGCTTGCTTCAGCGTTGACCGCTGCAAGGGGCACTTCGACAGCAATGAGCACGCCGTGCTACTGGCTTTCGACCAGCGCTTGCAGGCCCTCGCAGCTCTCTGAACCGATGGCTATGGCATTCATAGTGGAGCTTTCTACCGATGTCTGACTTCATGCTGGTCAACCCGCTCTTCTTGCACAGCGACCCGGTCGAATCTCGTCTTATGACGCCGTATTTTCCTCTGGGTCTGCTCTATCTTGCAGCCACCGTCCGTGAGGCCGGGTATGAGGTCAGCATCTTCGACGCCATGTTCGCTGAGAATGATGATGCCTTTCTCAGCGCCTTGGAACGGGAATGCCCGCAGATCGTGGGCTTCGGCGTCCTGACGACCGTTCGTCAGGCGGCGCTTAGGCTCGCTGCCCTGGCCAAGGCGTGGGGCGCCACCGTCATTGTGGGCGGCGCCGATCCCACGGGACGGCCGGACCTTTACCTAGGTCATCAACAGGGTGACGCATTTTCCGTCGACGTGGTTGTTGTCGGCGAAGCGGAGGAGACAGTTCTCGAGATCCTGCCTCCGCTGCTGGAGGGCAAGGAGCCCGCGGCTGCCTTGAACGAGGTGCAGGGTGTCGCCTATCGCGATGAGACGGGACGGATCGTGCAAACACCCAGACGTCCACTCATTGAGGATGTCGATCACATCCCGTTCCCGGCCCGTGACCTCCTGGATATGCAGAAGTACCGCCAAGCCTGGCACAGCGCGCACAGCCAGTTCTCGCTGTCTGTGATCGCCACCCGTGGTTGCCCGTTTGGTTGCGCCTGGTGTCAGAAGAGCGTCTTTGGGCGCAGCTTCCGTCCTCGCTCTCCAGAGTCCGTGGCCGCGGAGATGGCCCTGATCAAACGGAAGTATCAGCCCGACCAAATCCGCATCGTGGACGACGTGATGGGCATTGACCACGACTGGGTGCGGGCTTGGCACCAGGCCGTGATCGAGCGCGATGCGGTGATCCCCTTCGAATGCCTGAGCCGCGTTGATCTCATGGACGAGGAGATCGCCCGGCTGCTCAAGGACCTTGACTGCCGCCGCATCCACTTCGGCGCCGAGTCTGGCTCGCAGTCCGTGCTCGACGCGATGAACAAAGGCATCACCGTGGATCAGATCGACCGAGCCGCTGAACTCTGTGGTCGGCTGGACATAGAGACCTACTTCTACATGATGGTCGGCTATCCAGGTGAGACGTGGTCGGACGTGAAGCGTTCTGTCCAGCTGTTGCGACGAACGCGCCCTGACGAGTTCAGCACCACCATAGCCTATCCATTGCCCGGCACACCGTTCTATGAGGAGGTACAAGACCGCCTCGCCTGCGAGGGGGAAGAGGCAGCGGATTGGACGCACACGGCCGAAAACCGGGTGCTGTTCGAGCGTGGGCGCTTCAGCACGCTGTTCTACCGCCGGGTCATCCGTTGGTTCCACAGCGAATGGCGGGATGCACGGTTCGCTGCCGACGCACACGCTGCGCCGCTGGACCGGTTCCGGGCCAAGCTGGGGCTGTGGCGTGATCGGCTGCTGGTGAACGTCACCGCAAGACTGCCTGGTGCCATCGAAACCACCTTCCAACCTACGATGGAACGGTGACGTGACCATCGGCCAGACTGCGTCACCTCGGCAGCAACGGACCCGCGTTCGACCAGCGGCCCTCGCTGAGAAGGCAAAGGAGAGCCTCTTCCAGATCGTTGTGGTGCTGGGTCTCACCGCTCCGTCTCTCACCAACGGTCCCCTCACCTGGTTACCTTTCGTTCGGCTGAGCACGATTGAGGATGGGCCTGTGCGGCTTGGACCGCTGGCACTGCTGCCCCCGCTGGCGCTCCTGGCGTGGGCCCTTGCCCGCATCACGGCGCCTCCCAGGCGACGATGGCGCTGGGGCAGGCTCCACGTAACGCTTCCGCTGCTCGGCTTGACCACGCTCACGCTCCTTGGCCTAGAGCCGACCGCTAGCCGGCGCACCGCGGTGACTGCGCTCTCACTGGGCCTGATTTGGTGGGTCTATCTGTACGTGGTCAACGAGACACCAGACTTGTCGATTCCACTGGCCCTGGTGATCCTCATACAAAGCGGTATCGCCGTTGGACAGTTTGCGCTCCAGAAAGACTTGGGGCTCCAGGCCCTGGGGGAACTAGCGCTTGATCCGGAACAGTCCGGCACATGCGTGCTCTTCGCCCGGGAACAACGCTGGCTTCGCGCCTATGGGTTGAGTGGCCACCCAAACGTGCTCGGCGCCCTACTGTCGGTCCTGCTCCTGCTCTCCATCGGCGATATCGCCCGGGCCCGCGGCCGGCGTAGGATCTGCCTCACCGTAGTCGGCAGCGCAGGAATCCTGGGCCTTCTGACAACCTTCTCCCGCAGCGCCTGGCTGGCCTTCGGTGTGGGTCTGCTCTGCTGGCTGACGAGAAANATGATTGCAGGCCNCCAGTCGCCCAGGCGGCCCGAAGAGTCCTTCCTGCATCGCCTCCGCCGGACTCTGAGGAGGTCCGCACAGTTTGCCGTTCCCGCCATCCTAGCCATACTCTTTCTACTCTGCTTTCACGACTTGGTCGCCAGCCGGTTCCTGCACCTAGAGACTCCCATTGAAGCCCGGTCCATCCAGGATCGGCGTACGGACGCTGAGCTGGCCCTGCTTCTCATCAGACGATACCCGTGGTTCGGCGTGGGAGTGCGGAACTACCTACCAGCGGTGCGCGCCATCGAACCGGACTCACGCACCGTCCACAACGCACCGCTGCTGGTCGCAGCTGAACTCGGTCTGTCGGGAGCCGCCCTCTGGCTCTGGCTCGCCTTGAGCGGCCTGGCTCAACCGTGGTCCCGTGCATGGCCACCCTGGGTCGCCATGTTGATCAGCAACCTATTCGATATCGCCTTGTTGCCAACCAACGGCTGGTACNCCGCCTTGGCCTTCGGCCTCCTGGCTGCCTACAGCTCTCTGCCTCTCGGCGCAGCCGCCGCCTCCCAGCCAATGTTTCACGCTCGGCTCAGAGATGACTAGCTACCGCCTGGCCAAGCGAGTTGAGCACAATGCGCTGTAAGCATCCGCTTCTCGCTGCAGTGGTCTGCCTGACCGCCCTGATGACAAGCTGTCAGGCTGCCACAGGGCCGCCGCAGGATGTGACTGTGGGCCACCGCTTCAGGCCGACGACCGATCCCGTCATCTCCTCGCCGTTAGCTTGGGACTTCGACCAGGATGGGGTGATGGAGATAGCCGTTGGCTCCTGGGATGGGCACTTCTATCTGCTGGATGCTGATCTCCACGACTTGCCGGGATGGCCCAAAACGAGCCGCCGGGGGTTCTTCTCCTCGCCCGCTCTCGCCGACCTAGACCGTGACGGTGCCATGGAGATCGTGGTCGGCTCAGATCGCGGCTTGGTCTATGCCTGGAATCACGATGGTTCCTCCGTGACCGGCTTCCCGGTGGAGCTCGACGGTCAGATCTGGTCGTCGCCAACCGTGCTTGATGGCCCCTTGGTCGCCCTCGGAGCCGACCAGCGCCTGGTTCTGCTCGACAGCAGCGGAGACGACGTGCCCGGCTGGCCTCAGCCTATCAACGGTTGGGCGGACGCCACGGCGGCCAGCGATGGGCGTGTGCTGGTCATCACCTCTCTGACCCGTGGCGATCCTTCAAAGGGGTGGCTCACCGCCTGGAACCTGACTGGTCAGAGACTCCCCGGTTTCCCGATCCCTCTGACTCGGGATTCGGATTCGTCGCCGGCGCTAGCCCGCTTCGACCAGGATGAGGAACTGTGGATCGTCGTTGGAGACGATGCCGGCTATCTCCATGTCGTCGACATGGAAGGACGGGAACGCGAGGGCTTTCCTGTTCGCACACGGGGTGTCACCGCGGGGCCGACCCCAACGCCGCACCCCCCGGGCGGCACTATCCACTCCATCGAAGCCTCACCCGCCGTGGCGGACCTCGACGGGGACGACACCTTGGAGATCGTAGTCGGCAGCTGGGACGGAAGGATCTACATTTGGGACGACGCCGGACACCCGCTTCCCGGATGGCCGATTCAGGTTCAGGATCAGATCATCTCCTCCGCAGCCTTGGTCGACTTGACTGGAGACAATGGGCTGGACATCGTCGTTGGATCGAAGGACGGCCATCTGTACGGCTGGTCAGTTGACGCCCGGCCTCTCCCAGGCTTTCCACACCGTCTGGGAGCGCCCGTCTTCTCCTCGCCGTGGGTCGGCGATCTGGAGGCGGATGGCCGCGCGGACATCGTCGTGGGCGCAGACAACGGTATCCACATCCTGCGCGACGTCGGTCCGCTCGGCCAGGGCGCCTGGCCCATGTTCCACCGTGACCCACAGCACACCGGAGTTGCACCATGAAGCGTCTGTTGTGGCGTCTGATCGCCGCTATCGCCCTCGTCCTTCTGCTCTTGGTCGCCGTTCGAGAGCGGTACGCGCCCCGCCTCACCCTTTACATCGATGATGTCCTAAAGCAGGCCCCCAGCCCGCTGTCGGCGGATCTCAACGACGAGCTGAGCGTGCGGCTTTACAGCACAACGCAGCCCCACCTGGGCAAGATCGCCGCCCTTCAGAAGGGCCTCGTTCTCGTGCACAATGGGCAGGAGTTGATCGAAGAGGGCTACGGCTTCGGTCTTCCCATCATCGAGGCCCAAGGGGTGGCCTATGTCTCTCGGCGGTCCGAGACCAGACTGACCCGCCAGGGCGACCGACCGAGTCTGATCAAGGTCTACCGCATGGACGTCGCCGACCACCCCACCCGACCATTTCGAGTGAAGTACAGGGACGTCGAGCCCTTGGGAACGGTGGTCTTCACCTACACGATCCTCAGCCCTGACGTCATCGAGTTAGCGGTCGACTTTAGCGGGCTGGAAGCAGATTGGGATCGGGCCTACCTGATGAACGAACAAGGAGCACGTCGGTTTACTCGCTATGTGGACGCGACTGGAAGAAGCTTGGATGCCACAGAGGTTGGCATCTGGGAGGAGACGGCAGCCCCCTTTGGCTGTTGGGAGGCACCGACGCACAGCGTCCGCTTCTGTGTTGAGGCAGCAGAAGGGCAGCGTGGCTTCGTGGGGCGGGAACGTTACCGGCAGTACAACTGGCTGGGTTTCTACTCCCTGTCTTGGTCAGGCATCGACATCGCCGTCGAAGCGCCGCAGGATACCTACGCGTACACAATCCGTGTCGAGGAGGTCCTCAACCCGTGAACCGATCTGGCCTGAGACCGCGTCAGCCGGGCCCCATAGCCCATCGCAGCCTGGCACTCCCGCTGATCCTGGCCGTTGCCCTTGCCCTCCGCTTCGGAGGCCTTGACACCCTGTCCTTGATCGGCGACGAAAGCTACTACTGGCTTTGGTCTCGCCACCCGGCTTGGGCTTACTACGACCACCCAGCCGGAGTAGCCGTTCTAGTACGCGCGAGCACGGCCCTGGGAGGCGCCACACCCTTCGGCGTTCGCTGGCTCAACGCCCTGATCGGCACGGCGTGCGTGGCCCTGACCTGGCTTGTGGGACGTCACCTGCTCTCACGTCGAGCAGCGATCGTCTCAGCGGCCGCAGTCGCCGTAGGGGCGCCCTATCTTGTCACGTCCCGGTTCGTCTATACCGACGCTCTGACGTTGTCCCTGACGCTCCTGAATCTGCTCACCTTCTGGCGGATGACAGGAGAGGGGGCCGGCATGGTCCAAGGGGTGGCCTTTGGCCTCACGCTGGGCCTGCTCTTCAACACGAAGTACAGTGCCTACGTCTACGCTATGGCTCTGACGGCGGCACTACTGATCGACCACCGGCACCTCCTGCGCAAGCCACGACTCTGGATCGCCGCTGCGGTGGCTGGCCTTGGCCTGGTCCCCGTTGTCGCTTGGAACGCCGGGCACGATTGGGCCTCATTCCGCTGGCAGCTCTCCCACGTCACCAGAGGCACAACGCAGGCTGTCACGCTGCTGGGCAGCGCTCATCACGCGTGGGCCTACTTGACATGGCCATTGATCCTCCTGAGCATCATCGGCCTAGGTCGCGTCCGTACCTCCGCGGAGCGCTTGCTGACACTAGTAGGTCTGTTTCTGCTAGTCCCCGTAGCTGCAGCGCCGATCAACAGCCCACGTAATCTGAGCACCGGCCTGGTGCCCTTGCTGCTACTGGCCGGCACGCGGCTGCCACCCGCCTTGACCAGCTGGCCAAGACGGGCCATTGCCTGCGCCTTCAGCCTGCTCCTCCTCGGCACAGCTCTGTTTGGGATCGGCACCGTGGTCAGCCTAGCTGGGCCCTCGCCCTTGCCTCGTAGCAGCATTGTACCGGCCATTCGTCGTGACGCAGCGGGCTGGCCCGCTCTTGGAGCGGTGCTCAGCCGCAAAGACGATCCTATCTTCGCCGTCGACTACAGCATCGCGGCTCAGATACAGTACTACGCTGACCGACCGGCCTTCACCGCCTGGGGACAGTACCGCCTCTGGGGCATCCCACCTCTCAAGAGTGCGACAGTCGTGGCCCTAGACTACCTGGACGCCCACTTTGTCACAGAGCGGCTCCAAGAAGCGTTCAAGCACGTCCAGGGCCCCCAGCGCCTCTCGTTTACGGAACGAGGTGCCACCAAAGTCGTTCACGTCTGGCACGCCCGTGGTCTACGATGGGATCAGCATACCCTGCTGAGGCAGCTCGACTTCCTGACCATGCTGGAGGAGGCAGGCTAGTGAATCAAGCCGTGGGCAGTCAGCGCGCCACGCTCCGCGTTGGTAGGAACGCCGCCGCCCGTCTTTCCGCGCAAGTGGGGACCAAGCTGCTCTCGCTGCTGCTCGTGGCGCTTGTCACCCGCTACGAAGGGTCGGCGGGGCTGGGCCGCTACGTCCTGATCACCACGATCGTGGGACTGACCGCTGCCGTCAGCGATCTAGGACTGGGCACGTTCCTGACGCGCGAAGTAGCGCGCGAGCGCTCAGCCACCGGCCGACGGCTCCTCCTGGGGCATCTGCTTCCCCTTCGCATGGCGTCGGCCGCCTTGGGCACTGGGCTGTTGCTCGTCCTGACCTGGGTGCCGATCTTTCCCGGCGGCATCCGCCGTCTATTCTCTCTAGGGGCCCTCTACCTCCTGCCGAATGCGGCGATGGCCATCCTGGGTAGTTTCGTCACTGGGCGCCAGAGGATGGACATCACCAGCTTCATCGATGTGATCGCGCGGATGCTCACCCTGGCTGGAGCTGTGCCGGCTCTTGCAGCCGGACTCGGCGTGTTTGGCGTGCTGGCGTGCACGGCTGCGGCGGACGGTGTGGGGTCCTCGTCTACTGTGCCGTCCTCCGTCGCTGGCAATTGCTGCCTCGCCTGCGTCTTGCTCCGACCGAATGGCCCAGCATCCTGTCGGATGCATACCCCTTCGCCATGACAAGCATCATCGCCATAGCTTACCGCAGACTGGACATCGTGCTGCTCAGCGCATGGCAGGGGGACGCGGCCGCGGGTCAATACGGCGCGGCGTACAAACTATGGGACGCCGTAGGGCTGGTTCCAGCCAGTCTTCTGGACGCCATGTTCCCCGAGATGATGCGTCTCGCCCGAGAACCAAGGGGGCACCAGTTACTAGGCCGCATAGTCCGCCGCATTGGTCCGTTGCTGCTGGTCGGCGGCCTGTTACTCTCCGTGGTCAGTACGGTCCTCGCCGGAACGCTCATGCCAATGGTCTACGGACGCGCGCAGGTAAGCGGGGCAGCGGTCACAGCCTTTCGCATCCAAGTGTGGGCCATCCCGGCGATGTTTCTCTACCTCCTGAACGGCCACGCCCTGTACGCCCTGGGCCGCCAGCGCTGGGTGACGGCGGCCATGGCCTTCGTTGGGCTAGCCAACGTGGGGCTCAATGTGCTGGTCATCCGCCGGTGGAGCGCTATCGGGGTGAGCGTCGTCGCTCTGTTCTCGGCCTGGCTCCTCTGGGCCCTGCTGTCCGCGCTGGCCGGACGCGCCCTACGACGGGAGCAGCAGTAGGGATGAAGCCAAGGTACCTGGACACAGCCCGCGCCTTCGATGCCGTCGCATCGCATTATGATGCAGTCTACGGGCCACAGGGGAACGCGATGATGACGTGGATGCGCGGGGAGAGCCTGGCTTTGCTGAAAGCCACCTTCCCGCACGACAGCCACCTGCTCGAGATCGGCTGCGGCACCGGGGAGGAGGCGGTTGCACTGGCGAGATCTGGCCGCCGGGTGCTCGCCACGGACGTATCGCCGAAGATGGCAGCGCTAGCGCAGGCCAAAGCGCGGGCCGCTGGTCTGGGCGACCAGGTGACGGCCCTGGCCACACCGGCTGCCGACATAGACGCCCTGCAGCCAGTCATCCCCTTCGATGGCGCCTACGCCAGCTTCGGTGCGCTCAACTGCGAGCCACACCTCGAGCGTCTTGGCTCCGCGCTGGCGCGCCTGGTGCGACCAGGCGGCGCCTTCGTCTGCTCGGTGATGGGACGCTACTGCCCGTTTGAGATGGCCTGGTTTCTGCTCCACGGCCGGCCACGTGTGGCCTTCCGCCGCCTGCCGCGGGGCTGGCAGCCGGCGCCCGTCGCTGGCCCCCAGAGCGTCGACGTCTCCGTGGCCACCCGCTACCTCACCGTCCAAGACCTGAGGCAAGCCTTCTCTCCCACCTTCGCCGTCCAGCGCACCCTCTCGCTCCCGCTCCTCCTGCCGCCGCCGTACCTGGACGCCGTGTACAGGAGACATCAAGGTCTTTTCAGTGTCCTGGAGCGTCTGGAGCGTCGGCTACGCCAGCGCTGGCCGTGGCGTCTATGGGGCGACCACGTCGCCGTGGTTCTCGGAAGGCGGACCTCACCTATCTGATTCCCGCGTCAGTGGCCGCCGACGGTGCCAGCGCCGATGGCGGGGCTCGTGAAGAGCTGGCTAAGTACAACTCGACGGCCACGCGCGTCTACGGCCCGTACGTCTCCACCAGGTAGTCTAGGAGAACCGTCCTCTCCGACTCGGAGAGCTGAACCCCGTAGCCCACCATACGATCCACCGTCGTCACCCACGCCTCGCGCGACTTCTGCGCCTGCTCCACGCGATCCAGGCCATGGCATGCCGTGCACCGCTCCTCCAGAAGCACTTGTCCCTCTGGCTCGGTAGGCTGGGCGGTTGGCTCGGGTGTTGCCGTGGGCTCCTCTGGTTCCGGGGTCGCTGTTGGCTCCTCCGGCTGCGGGGTTGTCGTCGGCGTCGGCTGCGGCTCAGTCGGCGACGGCTCCGGCTCTGTCGGTTCCACCGTGGGTTCCTCGGTGGGAATGACAGCCGTTGGCTCCGGTGGTTCTGTCTCAACCGCCGGGACTGGTGTGTCGGTACTGACGTCCGTCGCCGCCGGACCACATCCTTGAGCTGCAATCGTCGTCGCCAAGAGAAGAGCAATCAACAGGCTAGATCTTCTACGCATCGACATCTCCTTGTCCGTCCTATCCCATGATTATCAAGATTCACGTCTATGCTATCACATAGAAGGCTGGCGTCAAGCGCTCCGGCGAGTAGACACTCGCAATAAACGGGCTTCAGTGATACAATCCGCATCTGAAAGCTGGTGGAAGGCTTCCAGCCAGGTTCCCAACAGCCAGTCCCGGTCACTACCCGGCGAGCGGCCGAGCGAAGGGCCGTTGTCCACGCACCGCGCCCCGCTCTCCGCCGGCGGCTCAGACACGGCGTGGCCAGCGTCAAGCACAAACGGAGGCACTCGCACCCATGGCATACAAGACAGCGGACATCGTGGCAGACGTCGTGACCCAGGTCAAAGCAGCAGGCAAGATCGCCTTGGAGGAGCAGCGCCTCATGCAGGTCTCGGACCGCGCGTACAAGGCCGACAACTCCGTGGTCACCGAGGCTGACCACAAAGTCGAGAGGTTCCTGGTCGAGCGCCTCAGCGCCCTCCAGCCCTCGGGCAACATCATCACCGAGGAATCACGACACCCCTTCGACCCGGACAGGGCGCCGACCTTCGCCATCGATCCCATCGACGGCAGCGACGTCTTCAGCCAGGGGATGCCTGGCTGGTGCGTCTCTGTTGGTCTGCTTGATGGTGATCTGCTCCCTATCGGTGGCGTCATCTTCGCCCCCCGGCTCGATCTGCTGATCGTTGCCACCGGTGAAGGCGGAGCGGCTTTGAACGGTTCCCCTCTGCCCCCGCAACCAGCTCAGCCCATCTCTGTCCGCTCTAATCTTATGGTCACCTCGCGCATTCACAAGCAACTTGACCTCTGCGGCTACGTCGGAAAGATCAGAGGCATTGGAAGCGCCGCGCTCCACCTCTGCTTTCATCTCATCTACCCCGCCGTCATCGGCGCTCTGGAGGGCCCCGGGATCCATATCTGGGACGTCGCGGCAGCCCACGCCATCAACCGGGCCCAGGGACAGGAGCTCACCTATCTAAACGGCGAACAGCTTGACTACGCCCCTATGGTCGATGGCGGACCGGGCGCCGATGTGGTGATGGCCGGCCAAGAGCCCATCCTTGAGGCCCTTAGGCACATGTTGAGTAGGCTACACTCTGCCTCCGAATCAGGCGATTGACCCGATCTCCAAGATGAGACCTTCGCGCATCTGCGGTAGTCGCACGGGGACGCGATTGACTTTTGACAGAGGATATTGTAGAATAGATCCAATTCATAGTCTGACCGCCATGAGGTGCAGGGGAGAGACCGCTTCCACGCGGACACCGAAGGGGCAAATCGCGGCGACCGGCTGATCGCAGCGATGAAACTCTCAGGTCACAGGACCCTGTATCTTGGCACTCTGGAAAATCCTGCGTGCATACCAGCAGGCCCGATGGGGCGTGCTCGGGGCCCAACAAGCTACCGGCCTTGGGGCCGCGTTCAGGATACCGAAGGGGCAATCCCACATATCACTGGGGAGGAATCTCTCAGGTGCGAGACAGAGGACGCACAGCCAACTAGGCTTGTGCGTCCTTTTTTCGATGGAGGGGCCCCTGGGGACACAGGAAGCAGAGCGACCAGCTCAGATCGATGGATGACTGACAGAGTTCTCACCAACCTCGAGCCAAGCTATGCCGATCCCGCAGTTGGTACAATCACTTCGCATCCGATTCACTGAACAGGAGGGAAACGATGTACAGAAAACTCTTCACGCCAGGGCCTACGCACGTCCGCGATGAGATCCTGGAAGCACAGGCCGCGCCGATTATCCACCACCGCGCGCCGGAGTACGCCGCCCTGCACAAGTCCGTGACAGAGAAGCTTCAGCAGCTCCTCTACACCGAGCAGCGCGTCTATCTCTTCACCTCCTCATCGACCGGGGTCATGGAGGGGACCATTCGTCAGGCCACCAACAAGAAGATCCTGAACACCATCAACGGCGCCTTCTCCGATCGATGGCACACCATCTGCGAGGCCAACGGCGTCCCGACGGGCACCGTCGAGGTGGCGTGGGGCCAGGCCATCACCCCCGAGATCGTCGATGAGGCGCTCTCGAGCGGCGAGTACGACGCCATGACCGTGGTCTTCAATGAAACGTCGACCGGTTTGTTGAATCCGGTCGATGAGATCGCTGAGCTCGTCCACGAGAAGTATCCGGATGTGCTGATCCTGGTCGACGCCGTCAGCGGTATGGCTGGCGCGAAGATCGAGTTCGACGCTTGGGGCCTGGACGTCTGCCTGGCCGGCACACAGAAGTGCTTCGCTCTGCCCGCGGGACTGACCATCTGCGCCGTCAGCGATCGAGCCCGGGAACGCGCCCTCGACGTGCCCAACAAGGGCTACTACTTCTCCTACGAGCAGATGGACAAGAAGTACGAGAAACATCAGACCCGGGCCACGCCATGCACCAGCTTGATCGAGGCCCTGAATGTGCAGCTGGAGGACATTATGGTGCTGGGTCTGGAGAACCGTTGGAAGCGCCATCACGAGATGGCCGCCTACGTTCAGGATTGGGCCCGCAAGTACTTCGGCCTCTTCTCCGACGAGCGCTACCTGTCGCCCACGGTGACCAACGTGAAGAACACCCGCGGCATCAGCGTCGCCGATCTCAACGCCGAGCTGGCGCTGCGCGGCGCGCAACTATCCAACGGATACGGCCCGCTGAAGGAGAAGTGCTTCCGCATCGCCCACATGGGTGACCTAACGCTCACCGACCTGAAGTGGCTCACCGACCAGATCGAGGATATCCTCGATCTGTAGCCGGGCACCCACTGCCGTTTTCAGGCTCTAGCCCGATGGCTCGCATCCGGTTGCGATCCGGCCGTTTCGCGCCCGAGATCGTGGATGATCAGCTCAACCTGAGCCATGCGCTAGAAGGACCGTATGAATCGTCACCTAGATCTTCAATACGATAAGGAGCCATGACCATGAAGCTAATTGTTTGCGACCCGGTAGATCCGGAAGCTGTTGCAGCGATGCGCGAGGGTGGTGTTGACGTCGATGTGAACGACGATGTCACGCTGGACCAGCTGAAGGAGATCATCCCTGAGTATGAAGCGATGGTGGTCCGCAGCCGGACCAAGGTGCGCGAGCCCTTGATCGACAAGGCCACCAACCTGAAGGCCATCATCCGCGCCGGCGTTGGCCTGGACAGCATTGATGTCGACTACGCCGAAGAGCACGGCATCGAAGTACGCAACACCCCAGCAGCCTCGTCGAACGCCGTTGCCGAGCTGACCATCGGTTACCTGTTTGCCCTCGCCCGCCCTATCGTTCAGGCCACAGTGTCGATGAAGGAGGGCAAATGGGAGAAGAAGAAGCTCAAGGGAACCGAGCTGGCCGGTAAGACGCTAGGGCTGGTCGGATTCGGACGGATTGGCGGGCTTGTCGGCGAGAAGGCGGACGACCTGGGGATGAAGGTGCTCTTCTATCGTCGCACGGACATCGACTGCCCCTACGCCACTCAGGTGCCATTCGACGAACTGCTTGAGCGGTCCGATTACATCTCGCTCCACGTCCCCCACACGCCTGCGACGCACTACATCATCGGCGCGGAGGAGTTCGCCAAGATGAAGGAGGGCGTCAAGGTCATCAACTGCGGACGCGGTGGCACCCTGGACGAGGATGCGCTGGTTGAGGCTATCAAGAGCGGCAAGGTGGCTGGTGCCGCGCTTGATGTCTACGAGGATGAGGCCGAGGAGCGGGGTCAGAAGTTGATGGCGCTGCCTGAGGTGATCGGTTCGCCGCACATTGGCGCCGGGACCGCCGAGGCGAAGGAACGCGTCGGCGACGAGACAGCCCGTATCGCCATTGAGATCGCCAACCGGTAAGGGCACCACGCAAGCAGTGCCGCTGAGCTCAGGGGCTCGTGACCGGCACACAGGCAGGAGACATCTAGACCGCACAAGGGTGCGAATGAGATAGCTGGCAGCCAGGAGCTATCTCATTCGCCCTTCCTAGCGAGCCCCGCGGAACACGCCGGCACCCGTCGTCGGCTCTAAACGACAGGAGAACACCCTATGGCAACGATCAAACCCTTCCAAGGCACGCGATACAACCCAGAGAGGATCGACGATCTTTCCTCGGTCATCAGCCAGCCCTATGACCGGGTGCGCCACGGACTCCAGGACAAGTACTACGACCAGAGTCCTTACAACGTGGTGCGCATCATACGGGGCAAGGAGACACCAGAGGACAACGAGGAGAACAACGTCTATACCCGTGCTCGCGGGTACTACGAGACTTGGCTGAACGAGGGCGTGCTGATGCGGGAAGATCAGCCTGCCCTCTACGTCCTGCGGCAGAACTTCACCTTGCCCGACGGTACCGAGAAGAGCCGGCAGGGCCTAGTCACGGCGTTTCAGTTGAGCGCGTTCGACCAAGGCGTCGTCCTTCCCCATGAGCGCACCCATTCCGGACCCAAGGTCGACCGCCTCAACCTGATGCGAGCCACGCAGGTCAACTTCGGCCACATCTTCATGCTCTACCCCGGTGACCGGATCAACGAGCTGCTCAACGAGGCTGTCGAGAGGACGGAGGGTCTCCAGGCCCGCGATCTATTCGAGAAGGACGTTTTGCAGCAGTTCTGGCCCATCACCGATGCGGACTGCGTCGAGGCCGTCATAGAAGAAATGGCGCCCAAGCAGAACCTGATCATCGCCGACGGTCACCACCGCTACGAAACGGCCCTCAACTACCGCGACGAGATGCGGGACCAACACGCCGATGCCCCGCCGAACGCGGGCTTCAACTTCCGGATGGTCACCATGGTGAGCATGCAGGACCCTGGGCTAGTCATCCTGCCCACCCACCGCCTGATCCACTCCTATGGCAAGAAGAGCGCGGCCGAGATCCTAGAAGAAGCACAAGAGTTCTTCAACCAGATCTCCGTGGAGGACCGCGACGAGCTTGAGGCAGCTCTGAGCAAGGCCACGCCGGACCACCCGCGCTTTGGTTTCTACAACGGCGGCTTCACTGTACTGGAGCTGAAGGATCCGGATGTGATGGATCGACTGCTACCTGGCCGAGATCCCGCTTGGAGGATGCTCGACGTGAGTGTGCTACACGAACTCCTCATCGAGCGGGTGATGGACATCAGCAAGGAGGCGGTGGAGCGCAAGGAGAACATCGAATACCTGCGCGATCCCCAGATGGGCTACGACGCCGTCGACCAGGACGAGGCAGAGTTCCTCTTCGTCCTCAACCCGACCCGGATGGAGCAGGTTCGCGCTTGCACCGCCGCTGGAGAGAAGATGCCGCAGAAGTCGACCGACTTCTACCCCAAGGTAATCAGCGGTATGGTCATGATGCCCATCGGCGTCGACGAACGACTCTAGGGGCCCAGCAGATCGCGGTAGATCGACGATAGCAGAGGAGACGACACGAGTATGTCCTGCTCCCAGCGGATGCGTGATCCGCGATCTCAGGCGAGAAATCGCCGGATCGCGGATTGTGACGTATGGCCCTTCATGTGGTATACTCAGCTGGATAGAAGAGTATAGACCAGAAGGGGTAGCTATGAATGACCAGATCATTGATCGATTGCGCTCCAAGTCCACGCTCCATACCATTCAAGTTGAATTGCAGAGGGGTTATGATCTGTCGCCCGTCGAGGCTCAGGTCCTCGCTCGCCGCGTCCAGGAGCTGGTGGACGAGCAGACCGGCCTGGCCCGAGAGCCGGGTCAGATCACGTATCAGGCCATCGCCATTGACGAGCCTCCGGGGAAGCCTCTGGAAGAGTGCCGTAAGGTGGCGGTCCATCTGACGGTCATGGCCGACGACGACATCCAGACCTGGTGCCAGAAGGGGCCCGAGGCCCTGCGCCGTGTGCGCATCCGCCGCATCCTGTATGAGGCCTCGATGCAAGGCGGGGCCTTGAGCCAGGAGGATGTCGCCGCCGTCCTGGGAATAAGCACCCGGACAGTGAAACGGGCCTTCGCCCACTTCCGAGAGCGGGGCGAGGCCCTGCCGTCGCGGGGCGAGATCCAGGACATGGGGCGCGGCGTCTCGCATAAGATACCCGTCATCCGCAAGTACGTGCGCGACCTGAGCTTCTCTCACATCTCGCGAGAGCTGGGGAACCACGGCGTGCAGAGCATGGCGCGGTATCTTCATCACTTCGCCCTGGTCATGATCCTGGAGGATCGCGGGCTGACGCCGGAGCAGATGGAGAGCGTGATCGGCACCTCTCTGAACCTCATCGAGCAATACCGCGATCTGTACGCTGAGCTGAATGTGCCCGAATATGCCGATACCCTGGAACGTCTCAAGCGAACCATCCTCCAGGCGCCCATAGCCTCCTCAGCGGGCTCAGAGAGCCCTTCAGGGCCATCTGAGAGCGAAAAAAGGGGGCGGCAATGAGCCGCGGACGCAGCCATCGCGATCGGAACTTCTCGCCTCTGCGCGACAAGACGCTGGTCAATGTGTTGCGCCAGCTCTTCGCCACCGAGTTTGGCTATGAGAACAAGATGGCTTTCGCCGAGCTGATGATCGAGCGTATCTTGGAGACCATTGAGGCCTTCGTCAAGCCCACTTCGATGCTCAAGCCCGGTGAGATGCTCTGGATGGCGGTGCCCGATGATGGTCACAAACACGCCCGCAAACCGATGAAAGACACTCCACAAGTTCCCGTCGTTCTCACGTTGGTCTCCAGCGGCGATCTCGAGGCCCTGGCCAATGGCGACGACTTCCGCACCATCCGCCGCCGTCGACACGCTCGGCTCCTGGATCAGGCCCACGACCAGGGAGGTGCCCTGGCTCATACGGACCTCAGCGCGATCACCCTCACCAGTGAACGTGCAGTCGGCAACGACATTGATCACGTCCAACAGCAGGACGATCGCCTGCTCCCCACCCGCGGTGTGGTGCACGATATCGGTCCCACCATCAGCCACAAGGTGGAGGTAGTCCGCCTCTTTGAGGCGGGTTACCTGGAACCGGAGATCGCTCGCAAGCTCTCGCCGGTGCACAGTCTGCGCTCCGTTGAGCGCTACGTCCAGACCTACAAGAACGTGTTGAAGCTGTTGCAACGCAGCTTCTCCCTAGACGACATTGCAAGTATACTTGACATCGGCCGCCGACTCGCGGCGGCGTACGTTGAGCTCGTTCAAGAACATCACCCAACCGCGCTTGCGGCCAACCCGCACCTGCATTCGCAGGCTATGGCTTCCAGCTCGTCTACTAGATAGGTGCCATATGCCCCAAAATAGGATCCGCCGGGAGCGAAAGAGCAGAGCTAGCTCCCCCTGAGCGTCTATTGACAAATCCTTGACATGATCTGAGTGCGCTGCGGTATACATATGGCGCGAGTGTGGTATCATCTATCCGGAACTGAGCAGGCGGGACGGGCGCAGTACCGCCTGCCGGCAACGTATGATGGACCAGACGACCAAGTCAAGGAGGAACCATGCTTAGACGAAGAAGCGTAAAGGACACCGATCAGGTCAAGATCTCTTTCGCCCTGCCCGAGGAGCATCCGCACGCCGCGGACGCCTACGTGGCGGGCAGCTTCAACGATTGGGATCCCACCGCGGACCCCCTTATCCACCGGAGCAACCAGACCTACAGCGCCGTCGTCACCCTGGACAAGGGCGAGCGCTACACCTACCGCTACGTCTCCGGGGACGGCGAGTGGTTCAACGCTGGCGACGCCGACGTCTACGAGGAGGAGAACGGGATCCTGCTCACCTAGCGTTGGGCGCTGGCCCAACGGCGTGCAACAAAAGAGAGCCTGACAGGTCTGAGCAAGCCACCCCGCTCGCGTCACCGAGACATCGCCGGCGGAGGTGGCTTGT
>P_1C_Sed_3_UnCtyDRAFT_1000040_pt1 | contig 20178 bp, 18 predicted proteins | sample Pon1CUnioCityCA_FD_10233 | JGI IMG/M metagenome (IMG submission 10233) | reverse complement strand
AAGTCAACCCTTCAGCCAAGGCCAGCCCCCGGCTGTGGGCGAATCCCCCGGCAACCGTTCTGGGCTCCGTATTCTCGTGAGCTGCTTGCGCCTGACGATCGCTTCTGCTGACTCCTGGAGGACTTGGTGAATTGAGACAGATTCATCCTGTCAACGCAGTACTTCCTCCTGTTGGCGGTGGACAAATCAGGGCCGCTGCTACTTGCCAGAGCCGGCACGTCTTGTATAATCGATGTAGACGCTCAAAGCTGCATTGTTCAGTAACAAAGAAATGGACGCTCTGTACGCCTAATTGCCGGAGGCTTCCTGTGGGTCTTCGGCGAGCGGAGGACCCGGTCGTAGGGGTGTATCTCGCCTGTGGTGAGAGAGGGCATCTTTCAGCCTCAACCTGTCAGCTAACTCCGTCGGAGATGGAATAGGCAGAGGCATGGGACTATCTGAACCCCAGCCTTCTTGTCTGGGGTTCTTTGCGTGTATGGAGATGAGGAGGCGTCACCCTGAGCCGCGAAGCGCGATCTGACGAGAGCCACAACCTGGTACGTGAGCTCGGACTCACGGAAGGAATCGGCATCGGGTTAGGCACGATGGTCGGCGCCGGCGTCTTTGTCCTGTCGGCCTTGGCTGCGGAACGGGCCGGCCCGGCCTCTGCGGTGTCCTACGCCATCGCAGGCGGCATCTGCTTGCTGGTCGCTCTGGGCATCTCCGAGCTAGCCACCGGCATGCCCAGAGCTGGGGGAAGCTATACCTTCATCGCTCAAGCCTTGGGCCCCTGGCCGGATCCATTGTTGGTCCGGGAAACTGGCTGGGACTTACGTTCGCCGGCGGCTTCTATCTTCTGGCTGCCGGGGAGTATCTTGCTTTGGTCGTACCGGTTTTTCCCTGGGCGGCGTCGGCGGTGATCGGCGTGCTCTTCACCTGGATGAAGTACCGCGGCGCCAGGCTGACGGGCAGCGTACAGAACATCGTGGTCGTCGTACTCCTAGTGATTCTGATTGTCTTTGTCGCGGTTGGATTGTTCAACGTGCAGCTGGAGCTCTACCAGCCGTTGGCTCCCCGCGGGTGGGGTGCTGTGGGGGGCACGGTCGGTCTCATCATCGTCTCCTTCACCGGATTTGAGAAGGTCTCGACAATCTCCGAGGAGATGAAGCGCCTGGGGCGCAATCTGCCGCTCGCAATTGTAGGCTCGGTGCTCATTGCCACTGTTCTGTACGCGCTGATTCTGGCGACCCTCACCGGCATCCTTCCGATTTCCGGCATTGCCCAGCGCGAGGCGCTCCTTGTCGACGCAGCGGGCCGGGTCGCGGGGCGCCAGGATCGGCCGTCATGTTGGCCGCCGGCATCCTGGTCAACCTCTCCTCCGCGAAAACGGCCATCATGGCCTCATCACGTATCAACTACGGCATGGGCCGGGACGGCGTGCTACCGGACTGGTTCAGCCACATCCACCCGGAGCTGAACACCCCTTCCAACGCCATGGTCGTGACCGGAGGACTCGGGATCCTGCTCTCTCTGACCGGTCAGGCGGAGGCTCTCGCTGAGATATCAAGTGCTTTTTTCATGGTCTTCTACGCCTTGCTCTGCCTCTCGGTGATCGTTATGCGCGGCTCGCGCCCGTCCTGGTATCGTCCCGCCTTCAGGGCGCCCCTCTATCCCGTATTGCCGGTGGTCGCTGGGTTGCTCTGTCTGGCCGTCATCTTCAACATGGCGCCGAGTTCACGAATCGCGGGGCTTGGACTGATAGCAGCGAGCCTCGTCTGGTACGTCGTGTGGGTACGACGGAAGGCAGGGGTGATTGGGGAGTTTGGGCCTCACTGGGAACGGGAGCGTCCCCTTGAGGGAGTGGTCGAGGCAGCTCAGGAGGTGGGGCGGCCTGAGAAGAACGAGATTCTTCTACCCCTTTTGCCCGACATGCATGTCGAGCCCCTGATGAAGCTCGCAGTTGCATTGGCGAAGGCGGACGAACGTCGCGTCATCGTGACTCTTGATCAGCTCGTTGTCCCCGCACAGACGCCGTTGGAGTCCGTGGGGGCACGCCGGGACGAGCAAGCTCGGCAGCGACCAGATACGGAGCCTAGTGAGCTGGCCCGACTGGGCGCGGAGTTCGGTGTGCCGCCGCGCGTGCTTCGCCGGGTCGTCCACGGCTGGGCCTCTGGTGTTCTCGGCGTGGTAGCGGGACGCCCCCAGACCGAATTCATGCTCCTCGACTGGCGCGGTCCTCTCTCGCCCGGGCAGATCTATGGCAGCCCTCGGAAGACGATCCTCCAGCGGGCTGAGGCCCAGGCGGCAGTCCTGCGTGAGCGAGATTTGGGCGAGGTGCGCCGCGTGCTGATTCCCGCCAGTGGGGGACCGCACGCCCGGCTGGGTCTCCTCCTTGCGTCTGAGATTGCATCGGGCGACGGCGCTGAACTGACCATCCTCCGCATTGGCCGTCCTGGCGAGAAGCTCAACCGAGAGGCAGAGGAACGTGCCTGTGGGTGTCTGGCGCAGGAGGTGCTGGGCAGTTGCGATGTTCCCGTTCGCACGAAGGTACTAGTGCACGACGCTATTGTCGAGGGCATCCTCGAAGAGGCGCGGCAAGCGGACTACGACCTCCTAATCATTGGGGCATCGAATGAATGGGGCATCAAGAGCCTGCTGGCTGGGGCTGTTCCCGACGCCGTCGCCGACCGTGCTCCCTGTTTGGTGCTCATGGTGCGGCGTTGCGAGGTCGCTGGCGTTTCCATCATGCGCCGAGTCATCCACAGCGTGAGCGGGTGGTAGGGCCGGACTGATCTTTGACGCGTGTTGAACACTGCAGGATCTGTTCGTACTTGTGATCTCGACAGGGCGGTGTACGTTCTGAAGATCATCATCACCAAGCGACCGCATCGCCCCGATCACGTAGCGCGGTGATGGCAGCAAATGAGCTCTGTATGCCCAATTCCCGGAGATTCTCTATTTCCTTCGACAATTGGAGGACCCGATTGTGGGGTGTGTCTCACCCTGGGTGAGAGGGCTAGCTTTCAGCCCTAACCCGTCAGCTGACTTCGTCGTCGGTGGAAGAGGCAGGTGCGTGGGTGTAGTCGCCCAAGGCTTGTGCCTGGGGTTTTCGTGTGTGACATCCGAATCCTCCCACGTGTGGCTGGCGATGCCAAAAGTTCGGAACGGACGGCACGCCATCGATCTGTTGGCTCGTCCCAGCTCTGGAGAGATACCGGGGACAAATACTGACATCAGCCGCAGGAGGTAGGAACGCGTGTTACAGCCTTTGCAGGAGCCGGTCGCAGTTTTTTTGGCTATCATGGCCGTCGTTCTGGTCACCCCGATGCTGTCTCGTTGGATCCGTCTGCCCGGCATCGTGGGCCTTATCCTGGGGGGTATGGTAGTCGGCCCTCACGTCCTTGGACTGCTGCACCTGAGCCCGGCCATCGAGCTCTTAGGGACCATCGGCCTGGTCTACCTGATGTTTGCCGCTGGTCTGGAGATCGACTTGCGCCAGCTGAGTCGCGTGCGCAACAAGTCGATTGCTTTCGGGGCAGTGACTTTCGCGATCCCATTCGTGGCCATCGGCGGGCTGGGCCGGGCGTTCGGGTTCGGCTGGCCCAGCGCCGTGCTGCTGGGAGCAACATTCGCCTCGCACACCCTGATTGCCTATCCAGTGCTCAGCCGTCTGGGCATCGTCCGCAGCGAATCCATTGCTACGGTCGTCGGTGGGACCGTTTTGACGGACGTCACCTCTCTGCTGGTGCTGGCCGTGATTGCCGGTGGACAGCAGGGGGATGTGTCGGTATGGTCGATCACCAAATTGATGACCTTGATGACCGGATATGCCTTGTTGGTATTGTGGGGTTTTCCCCGCGTGGGCAAGTTCTTCTTCAGTCGATTCAGCAGCCGTGACAGCGAGTTTCAGTTTGTCTTGGTGGCGCTCTTCGTAGCCGCGTTTCTGGCCGAAGTGATCGGCATGCATGCCATCGTCGGTGCTTTTCTGGCCGGCTTGGCCATCAACGCAACGCTCTCATCGAACAGCGCCGTTGAGAGACAGACCCTTTTCCTGGGAGAGGCTTTCTTCATCCCTATGTTCATGATTTACGTCGGGATGTCGATCGATCCCCTGGCCTTTGTGACCAGCCGGCAGACGCTCATGATCGGGGTGCTCGTGACGGCAGCCGTCTACGCTAGCAAGTTTGCGGCAGCCTGGATCACGTCCAGGCTCTTCCACTACACGTGGACCGAGACGCTGGTGTTCTGGGGGCTCTCCCAGGCCCAGGCCACTGCGACGCTCGCTACGATCCTAGTGGGCGTCAACCTGGGTCTCTTTCCGCCGTCGGTCTTCAATGGGGCGATTCTCGCCGTCCTTTGTACCTGTATTACCTCGCCTATGCTTGTCAAGCGCTTCGGTAAGCAGATCCAGATCCCCCCTCGGCCCGAGGAGCAGAAGCCCCTCTTCGAGCGCATCCTGGTGCCTATCGCCAATCCCGAGACCCAGGAGCATCTCCTCGCGTTGGCGAACATCCTGAGCCGGAGGGCTAGGGGTACGTTGCTTCCGCTTCACATTGCCAAGAAGGTTGACGGCAAGGTAGAGGGGCTGGAGCACCAGCGAGAGTTGCTGGAGCGAGTTCCCGAGATCCTTAAGGATCCGGAGGCCCGGGTTGAGCTGCAGCGTCGCGTGGACAAGTCCATTCCCGACGGGATATTGGACGCGGCGGTCGAAACCGACGCGTCGGCGATCGTTATGGGCTGGCGAGGAGAGCCGACGCTCCGAGAGAGCCTCTTTGGGACAGTGCTGGACAAGGTCTTCTGGGGCGCGGACATACCCGTCTTCGTGGTGCGGATTACCACATCCATCAATGCCACGCGGCGGGTGGTGCTCGTGATACCCCGCGGCAGCGTCACCAGGACCTTAGTGAGCAAGACCATAGAGACGGTGACGGCCATGGCTAGGGCCATCGATGTGCCGCTGGAGGTCTTGTCGTGCGGGGAATATGGGGATCACATGCGCGAAACCCTGGAGGAATTTAACAGCGGTCTCTCTTGCCAGATCTCCTCTCATCCGGAGGACGTGATGCGAGAGGTCCCAGACCGAGTTGGGCCCGACGACTTGCTGGTCGTCACCACCGCTGGGTCCGAGCTTCTCTTCCGCCCCAGCCTGGGTCGCATCCCAGAGGAGCTCGCCGAAACGACGGATAGCTCCATGGTCGTTATCCACTATCCCTAGAGCGTTTGAGAGCGCTTACCATTCGTGGCGCTTCTTGCTGAGGAGCTGTCATGATGGCAGGTCATATGTCGACACGAGTCACCTGGCTGGTCTCTGCAGCTATCTTGCTGGTGGGACTGTTGCTCGGTTTCGTGGGATCGGTCCTTCTTCCTCGCCTGGGACTGGTTGCGCTCTACGAGCGTGTGGGAGGCTGGGCGTTGCCGGGGCGAGCGGCGGTCGCCTTGCTGCTCCTCGCTATCCCGATCACGCCCGGTTCGGTCTCCATCTAGCGGCCAGCCTGGCACGCGCTGCGGACGGCACGGTGACCGTCTTCCGGGCGATCTCTCCGAGCGAGGAGGTGGACCGGGAGGCTGAGTCGGAAGCGCTGGCACGGGCGGCGGAACAGGTCATCGGCCCCGATCCCCCTGTTGAAGCCCGGGTCACAGTCAGCTCTTCGGTGGTTGATGCAATCGTGGAGGAAACTCGGCGGGGGGTGTACCTCCGCGGTTCCGCTCTGCGACTCCTTGCCTTCTCTTCCATCCTTTGAACCGTCCACGACCGCTCAGACTTCCGAGTTTAGCGAGACAGTCCTGTTCCCAGGTTTCTCGGCCATCGGTACACAGGGTAAGGGACAGATGTTTGCTCTGAAACTTCGAACGTCTTAAGGCGCGGTTACTCTGCGCGACGTTGTTGCGAGGTTCCTGTTATTGCGCTAGAATGATAGATCGGCGTCCAGATTAGGCTGGCCGTTTTGTCGATGAATAGAGGAGAATCCCTTTGGCTGCATGGCATACCCTAGAACGAGAGCGGATTTACGAGGAACTGGACACCTCTCCAAGCGGGCTTGACGGGACCGAGGTCGAGCGCCGACTGGAACGGTATGGTCCCAACGAACTCGAAGAGCGTGGCTTACGTAGCCCGTGGAAGGTGCTGCTGGCGCAGTTCACTGAGATCATGGTCGTGGTGCTCCTCATCGCTGCCGGGATTTCCCTGGCCGTCGGTGAGACCACCGATGCGATCATGATCATGATCATTGTCATCCTCAACGCTATCCTCGGCTTCACGCAGGAGTATCGTGCTGAGCGCGCGATGGCTGCTCTCAAGGAACTATCCGTCCCTACCGTGCGGGTGCGTCGCGATGCCCAGATCAGAGAGGTAGAGGCCACCAGTCTCGTGCCGGGAGACGTCGTCCTTCTGGAAGCCGGAGATCGCGTGCCCGCCGACGCGAGAGTCGTGGAGTCCGTCAACCTGCGTGCCGAGGAGGCGGCTCTCACCGGGGAGTCCGTGCCTGTTGACAAGATGGAGCAACCACTCGAGGACGAGAGTTTGCCTCTGGGTGACCGCCGCAACATGGTCTTCATGGGCACCTCCATCGCGTATGGACGTGGAAGCGCCCTGGTCGTCCAGACGGGGATGGAGACTCAGCTCGGGAACATCGCCGACATGCTCCAGCAGGTGTCGGAGGAGAGGACGCCCCTGCAGCGCAAGATGGCAGAGCTCGGCAAGTGGCTGGCGGTCGCTTCCTTCGTTCTCGTGGCCATTGTCTTTGGCGTAGGCGTCTGGCAGGGTGAGGCGCTCCAGGAGATGTTCCTGACTGCCGTCAGCCTTGCCGTGGCCGCCGTGCCCGAGGGCCTACCTGCCGTGGTGACCATTGCCCTGGCGTTGGGCGCGCAGCGGATGGTGCGCCGGAACGCCTTGATTCGCAAACTACCGGCTGTGGAGACGCTTGGCTCGGTCACCACGATCTGTTCGGATAAGACCGGGACCCTGACCGAGAATCGTATGACCGTGACGGTCCTCGACGTGGCGGGGACGACGTTAAACCTCACCACGCGCCTGAAGCACACCGGCGCCACCCTCTCGCCTGATGAGGAACCCATCGTCGAGCCCGATCCCCAGATTGCCCTCCTCCTGGCCGGGGGCGCGCTGTGCAACGACGCGAGCCTGGAACCCTCGGACCACCAGCCGGATACCTACGAGACGGTGGGCGATCCCACCGAGGGAGCGCTCGTGGTCGCGGCCGCCCGGCTCGGGTTGTGGAAGTCTGAGATGGAAAAGGTGATGCCGCGGGTCGCGGAGGTGCCCTTTACCTCAGAGCGGAAGCGCATGACTACCGTCCACCAGTCTCCCAACGGCGCCGCGCCCGCCGAGGGGGATGCCTTGACCCGGCTCCTCAAGACGCTGCCGGACAGCGACTATGTCGTCTTCACGAAAGGCGCCGTCGACCAGTTGGTGGACATCTGCGACCGCGTCTGGAATGAGGGTGAGGTCGAGCCCCTCGACGCGGCATGGCGCGAGCGCATCGAGGTCGCCAACGATGGGCTCGCCCAAGAGGGCATGCGCGTTCTCGGCGTGGCGATGCGCCCCCTGGACGAAGTCCCCGAGCGGGCTGAGGAGGAAGACCTGGAGACCCAGGAGATCTTCGTCGGCCTCACCGGCATGATCGATCCGCCGCGCGCTGAAGTGCGCGACGCTGTGGCCGAGTGCCGGACTGCCGGCATCCGACCGGTCATGATCACCGGCGACCATCCGTTGACGGCCCTGCACATCGCCCGCGACCTGGGCATTGTCCAGGAGGAGCGACAGGGGGACGATCAGGTGATCACGGGGCGGCAGTTGGCTGAGATGCCGGTCGAAGAGCTGGAGACGCGCGTCCGCGATATCTCGGTCTACGCCCGCGTGAGTCCCGAGCACAAGGTCAAGATCGTCGAAGCCGTGAAGCACCAGGGGGAGATCGTGGCGATGACGGGCGACGGGGTCAACGATGCACCGGCCCTCAAGCGTTCCGACATCGGCGTCGCCATGGGCATCACCGGCACCGATGTAAGCAAAGAGGCCTCCGATATGGTACTGCTGGATGACAACTTCGCGACCATCGTCCACGCCGTCGAAGAGGGGCGCACCATCTACGAGAACATCCGCAAGTTCGTCAAGTACACCATGTCGAGCAACGTCGGCGAGATTCTCGTGATGCTCGTGGCTCCGCTGTTGGGGCTACCGATTCCGCTGAACGCGATCCAGATCCTGTGGATCAACCTGGTCACGGACGGTCTTCCCGGCCTGGCCCTCAGCCTGGAACCGGCGGCGCCGGACACGATGGACCGCCCCCCGCATCCCCCGGGCGAGAGCGTCCTGGCGCGCGGACTGGGAACCTACATCCTCTGGGTAGGCCCTCTGATGGGCCTCGTAGCCCTGCTGCCCGAGTTCCTAGCGGTGGCGGGCATAGGCGGACTGGCGCTGGGCGGCGAGGCCTACACGACGATGGTCTTCACGACCCTGGCGCTGGCCCAGATGGGCAACGCCCTGGCCATCCGCTCCGATCGTTTCCTGCTGGCGCAGCTTGGCCTGTTTACCAACCTCGCCCTGCTGGCAGCTGTGGTCCTGACGTTCCTGCTCCAGATGGCCGTCGTTTACGTGCCCTTCCTGCAGGGCATTTTCGATACGGTGGCGCTCAGCCCCAGACAGCTCCTGCTCAGCCTGGGGTTCAGTACGATTGTCTTCATCGTTGTTGAAGTCGTCAAGTGGATCCGGCAGCAGGTCGAGAGGTAAGTCACGAGTTCGCGTGGCGGTGCCGACACGCCCAGCTTGCTCGCCCGCCGCGCCACCACCGACAGTAGTAAGACAATGGCCCCTAACTCGATAAGTGTCAGGGACATCAGACCCTCAATCTCCATAAGTATCAGTCATAGCCTCTTACCCGTGATCCTCAACTGAACCTTTGAGTTCACGCAGGGCCATCGCACATGGATCTCGGTATCCACCCAGCGGTCATTTTGACTTGACCCATGGTGCGGGACCGCACCATGGGTCAATCAGTAAGAAGCCCGTCATCTCGAGCGACCGTAGGGAGTCGCGAGATCTCTTTGGTCGTGAGGGGGAATGAGCCAGCCAGTGACGCGGGACATCAAGGCGACGCTTGGTCTGCCATGCCAAGAGTGGGCGAGACAGGGTCCTGGCTCGGTCCCGTCCTCAGGCTCGCGAGCCTCCTTGGGCGCTCTCGGACCAGGGGTCGGCAGTCAGGCCCTGCCGCAGGAGGGCGGGGCGGCCCTGCCGTCCTACGGCAGGGATAGGAAGGCTTCACGAGATAGACGGCGGCGCTTCGGGGCTTACGGACGCGTGAAGGCCTGGAGGTCAACGTCGACGACCTCGCTCAAGTCCTCTGCGCTATCGTAGAGCAGCTGCATCACGTACTCGGCGTTGTGGACGTAGGCCCCGCCGTCGGACCAGCTGTAATGATAGTTGTAGGCGGCCTTAACCAGGCGAGGGGTCCAGGACTCGTAGCGATCGTCAAAGGTCAGCTCCTCCCCTTCGGANCCGGCGTAGAAGTAGGGGGACGATCCNGAGTCGTAGGTGATAGGCTGTCCGACGACCTCGGCGCCGTAGGCCTGGATCGCCGCATAGAGCGTTTCGCGGAAGGAGAGTATCTCCTCTCGAACGGGCTCCTCGATGTTACCGTCGCCGTCGTAGTCGACCGCACTGCTTCGGATCTGCCTAAGATCAGCTTCGTTGACGACGCTCAGGTGACACGGGCTGCACTGATTCGGGTTGCGGAAGGTGCTATGGGCGTCGTGACACTCAATGCAGGTGTCGTAGTCTTCTACGTGCTCAAAGCGGCCCACGTAGGATCTCCCGGGATACTGATAGCCCACCTGGGTGTCCCCGCCCAGAAGGGTCGCCGCCGCGATGGCGTAGTGCACGTTGATGAACCCCAGATCATCAGACACGGTGTCAGGTTCCAGTCCAGCCACGGCTGCCTCGACGTCTTCAGTGGAGCGTCGCCCCTGGTGACACACCATGCAGTTCGTCGATTGGGTGGGTTCCTCGACCGTGGTGGTGGACGGGAAGGTCACCGTGGTCATCTCCTGCGCTGTTGGGTTGTGACACGTGCGGCAAGCCACGACCGACACACCCAGGACTTCGTTGTCTACCTCTTGGCGTGCTGAACCATCGACGCCCAGGTAGTCGAGGAATCCGTCCATGCTGTGACACTTGGCACAGGCGCGCGGGATCGCCGGAGGATCGTCGTCGGCCCAACGGGTGAACGACTCCGATTCCGCCGCCGCGTGTCCGGAGCGGGTCCATTTGTCGCTGACCGTTGCTACGGACTCCGGTGCCCAGAAGAAGCTGTAGGCCCAGATCGCCACACCGCCGATCACGACGAAGATCAGTCCCCAAGCCGCAGTCTTTTGCCAGTCCACTGTTTTGATTCTATCCCTTCAGCATTGCCCTCTGGGTACAGGTGGCCTCGGGTCCGACCACCAAACCCCTCGCCTGTGTCCAAGCGTCTGAGCGCGACCGTTGCCCCGCGCTGCGCAAACTTGCCCAGTTAGGCTGAGTAGTATAAACTAAATCGGCCAAAAACTCAAATCGCACGAACAGCCACTGCTGTTTCTTACACGGCCCACGACAGGGCCAGGGAGTCAGAGGACAGACAGTTATGCGGAATGAGACGAAACAAGCCTTTTGGATTGCCATCTACGCGGTGCTCGTTCTAGCACCTCTCGCCATCTTCATTCCCGGACTGGGCCCCGAGCGTCGCACAATCTGGCGGGAACTCTCGGTCGGCCTAGGATTTGTCGGGCTCACCATGATGGGCATTCAGTTCATCCCCACGACGCGACTGCCATTTCTGGCGGAGGTCTTCCCCCCTGATGACCTGTACCGGTGGCACCACCGCTTCTCCATCGTAGCTTTCTTCTTGACGCTGGCTCATCCGCTGGTTCTCTTCATCCAGAACCCCTACACGCTGCAGCTCCTCAACGTCTGGACCGCTTCGTGGCGCGCCCGCGCCGGGGTCGCCTCCGTCGCTGTCCTCGTGGCGCTGATAGTGACCTCGGTCTGGCGCGTTGCCATCCGCATGAGCTACGAGACTTGGCGGCTGCTCCACGATGTCTTCGCGGTGACCGTGATCGGGTTTGGCCTGTATCATATCTTGAACGTCAACTACTATACCTCCGTTCCCTTTCAGCGGGGCTTGATCATCGGCCTGGTGGCCCTCTGGGGCTTCTTGATCTTCTATCTGCGCGTTGTCAAGCCGTGGACCCTCCTCCAACGCCCATACGACTTGGTCGAGTTGATAGAGGAGCGCGCCAAGACGTGGACCGTCGTCCTGGCACCGGTGGGTCACGAGGGACTCACGTTCAGAGCCGGTCAGGTTGCCTGGCTCTCCATGGGACACTCCCCTTTCCGCATTGAGGAGCACCCTTTTTCTTTCGCCTCCAGTGCTGAGCATCCAGAGCGCCTGGGCTTTGCCATCAAGGAACTGGGAGATTTCACGTCAACCATCGGCGATCTGCCCCTGGGAACGAAGGTCTACGTTGACGGTCCTTACGGTACCTTTGACCTCAACGCTTCCCCTGATACTGACTTCATCTTCATCGCTGGGGGCATAGGGGCTGCGCCGATCATGAGTATGCTGCGCACCATGGCCGACCGCGGCGACCAGCGCTCCATCCAGTTCTTCTACGGTAACCCTAACTGGGAGGCCGTCACCTTCCGCGAGGAGCTTGAGCAGCTGGAGCAGAGGCTGAATCTCACCGTCGTCCACGTGCTGGAACAGCCTCCGGAGGGCTGGGAGGGGGAGAGCGGCTACGTGACCAAGGACATGCTCCAGCGCCGCTTGTGTGAGGATTTCCGGAAGTGTACCTTCTTTCTCTGTGGCCCCCTGCCCATGCTTGAGGCCATGGAGTCTGCCCTCATGGAGCTGGGCGTGGCGCGAGGGCACATCCGCTCCGAAATCCGCGAGCGCATCCACACCGAGCTTTACAAAATGGCGTAGACGCCGATCCGAAACCTTTCTGCTCGACCACCAGGTAGGGCGGGTTTGCTACCCGCTGATGACTGCTTGGGACATCTCTCCCTCCGGGCCCTGACACGGATGGACGAGTGTCTGGTGTAGTCAGCAAGCCCAACGCGCCAGGGGCAACCCGCGCAGCGGAATTGCAGCCGGTGCCGTGCGACCCTGCGGCAGGAGTCGAGCGGGACTAGCTATCCGCCATCATCGCCGCGATATCATCCTCCACGGTTTCGATGGGCTTGATGTCGAACCGCGCCACCAGCACCTTCGCCACGCTGGGAGACAGGAAGGCCGGCAGCGTCGGCCCCAGTCGCACGCCCTTCACGCCCAGCGAGAGGAGGGCCAGTAGGACATCCACCGCCTTCGCTCGTACCAGGCGATGTTGTAGGAGATGGGAAGCTCGTTGATGTCATCCAGCCCAAAGGCCTCTTTCAGCTTCAGGGCGATGACGGCCAACGAATAAGAATCGTTGCACTGGCCCGCGTCCAGGCCGCGGGCAGAAGGACCGGTACTCGTCATCCATCCTCATCTCTCGGACGCGAGGTGCCGTCGTCATCATTAGGTAGTGGATCACGGAAGAAGCGATGCCGACTAGAACGGCGATCTGAAGCGGGGCTAGCAACGTTGCCGTTATTGTCAACACCGTGATGTTCCGGTCGGCTCTGTCCGCGTGCCACGTCCGGACGATCTCCTTTCGATCAACCAGGTTCAAGCCCGTGAAGACCAGCACTCCGCCCAAGGCCGCGAAGGGTACGTAGGCGGCGAGAGGACGAGCAAGATCACCCCGGCGAGCACGAAGAGCCCCGCGAAGACGCTGGAGAACTCGGTCTTGGCTCCGGCCCTGCGGTTGACAGCCGAGCGGCTGATGGACCCCGAGGCGGGGTATCCGGAGAAGAGGCCGGACGCAATGTTGGCCAAGCCCTCTCCGACAAACTCCTGATTGCTGTCCAGCCGGTGCCTGGTGTCAGCGGAAACCGAGCGGGCGATCGACATGGTCTCCAGGAAGCCGATGGTGGCCACCGCTAGGGCCCCGCTGAACAGGTCCACCGCGAGTTGAGGGTCAACCGGTGATAAATCGGCCAGGGGCGGCAGCTGGCGCGGGATCTCTCCGACGACCTCGATCTCATAGGTCTCCGGGCCCAGCAGGGCGACGATGGCGGTTTAGAGCCCCATCCTCACTGACAGGCCGGCGATGAGGGCGTAGCTCATCGCCTGGGGAAGCATTGCGACGGCTACCGTGAGGCCGGCAATGAGATCGGGACGCAGCTTCGCCAGGTTGTAGTTCCGGACAATATGGACCGGTCTGGCGAGAAGCCGTGCGACGAATGCGATCTCGTCCACGAACGGGCTGCTATCGCTCATCTTTGACCACTGTCTACGCTGCGACTCACGACCCTGCATCGGTTTGTGTGGACCACGTCTGGATCCTTGGGGACGCTCCATCCGATAAGACGATGCTTTGACATCCCAAATTGTACACCACACGCGCGAGCAGGGAGAGCGGAGGGTTTTCGAAGCAAATCAAAAACCGTCGGCTATGCAAAGCGGACCTACATAGCCGCAGAATGTAGGGCGGGTTTCCATACCCGCCGGTCTGGGGTTGATGGGTTCGCCCAACGCCGCGGAGCGCTTCTGGTGGCCTCTCACGGAGCTTAGAGCTGCTACGATTTCCCAGCGGATCGTGCAGCTTTTGCCCTGGGCTGGACTATTGTATAATAGACACCACATTAGCTGCTGACACGTCGAGTTCCTGAGGAGGTCCACGAAGTGCGAAAGATACTCAATTTCCTGGCTGGTTTCTTCGTCGGGGGTCTCACTGGCGCTATCGCTGGGCTGCTGTTGGCTCCGCGTAGCGGCGCCGAGTTTCAAGAGGAGATCCGTGCGCGGGTTGATGAGCTGGTGGAGGAGGGAAGAAGGGCGGCGGCTGCTCGCCAGTCCGAGCTAGAGGACCAGCTCGAGGCCTTCAAGGCTGGCGAATCCCTGACTGTCGAATCGACGTCGCAAGAGTAGACCCTCGCCACGACGGTATGCCAGCTACTGGTGGATCGTGAGCTGGTAGGGTGCTGGTGGGGCAGGCCGGGGGGTCATCGCCGACAGGACCAACACGACGTCCTGCAGGTCTTTGCTGCCTAAGGGGATGACCCAGTCCCCGCTTTGATCGTCTTCCAGGGCCAGTCTCTCGACCGTGACTTTCTTGCCCGGACGGATCAGCAGTGCCAGGTAGTCCTGCTGCATCCATCCGTCGGTGAGGACGAAGCCGTGCGCTGTCCATCGTCGCCTCTCGTCCCCCTCTTCGTGCATTTCCGGCACCGAGATACCATCGAGTAGCAGGCTCTCCCCAGTGATCGCTCCGTCGGTGAGATAGGAGAAACGCACCAGAGCTTCGTCTCCAGCGTAGTCCGAGATGTCGATGGTCTCCCGGATCCAGCCGTCGCTCGTGCCGGTGTAGCCCCAGCCGGGGTTGTTGCCGTGGGGATCTTGCCCTGTCCCGGAGGGCGCTCGGAGGATGTGCCACTGCTGGCCGTCATCGATGCTGATCTCGACGGTGGCATAGTCGTAGTGGGGCTCGATGTCGTACCGCACACGGTAGCTGAGGGTGGCTTCATCGATCTCTCGAAGGTCGAATCGACCGCTCAGGGAGGTCAGAGACTCGTCAGCGCGATTTGACCACCAGACCCGGGACCCCGTGTGAGAGAGCTTCTCGAAGAGCCGAGTCTGCGTCTCTCCGGTGAACTGGATGTGGAGATCGTTCTCCCCTTCCAGAACGATGTAGTCGGCCCCGTACTGATGCACGGCTCCCTCAATCTCGACGGGATAGCTATCGTGGCTGGTGACCGTCGGTCGAGCCAATTGGAGATCCGGGTAGGCGTATCGCGCATCATCCGCTTCTAGAACGTTGTCGATGACGTTGGCCGCCAGCCAATCGGCAAACAGATCGTCGAAGGTCAGGCCTGCTCCCATCTTCTCAAGGGCGGCATCGAATCCTTTGATGCCGTTGGCCGCTTCAGCCGTCAGGGCGAGGGTGCCCTCGTCGCCAAATCGCTGGTGGAAATAGGTCATGAACAGGTGCGCAGCCCCGCGGTGGCTGTCCGTCGCCGTCCAACCGATGAGCGGTGTATCGGTCTCTTCCAGGTAGGCTTGGTGCAGTGCCGCGGCATCGGATCCGACCATCGTGGCGGCCAGCTCGGACAGCCCTTCTCGCACCCACCGCTCCTCGTTGCGATCCTGATACCACTGGACCAGCCGTACGAACTCTCGGGCCACCAGCGTTTGGTAGCTAAGCGATCCGACGTCGACCCTCTCGATGTTGATCGTTATCATCTCGGCCTCATTCGATCGAGGGTACACGTCACAGGGGTACTCGTCCAGGCTCGATGCGTAGCCGAGCACGTTCTCTCCCAGCTTGCTGGCGTGCAGGATGCTGATGCGAATATCCCCGTCGATCCCTGGCGACCATTCGGAGCCGAAAGCGGCGTGAACCGTCGGGTAGATGTCGGCCTCGAAGAGTTCCGCAGCTCGCTCCAGCTGCCGGACATCATGCCAGACGCCCTCCTCAACCCACATCGCTGCACGGGGCGTCTGAACCCGGAGGCGAGCCGTGATCTCCCGCCGCTCACCCGTCGCTGCATCCGCGATCCAGAAATTCCGTCGGGCGTTGGGCACGAGCCGAGGCGCCTCGACCGCAGCGTCGCTCTGTGGAAAGGGGCGCGGCCGTGGCTCAACCCAGGCCTCGTCCGTCGTGGGCGCTGGGGTGCCTATCGGGCTACTCGAGCGGGTTGAGGTAGGCAAAGGCGAACGCGAAGCCGTGGCTGTAGGTTCAGCGGTTGGAGGCGGTGTCGATGTCGGCGGGGGCGAGGGGGACGCCGTGGGCTTAGCAGGCGGCGTCTCTGTCGCCGTTGGGGAGGGGGTGGCCGTCGCTCTGCAGGCCGTCAGCAACGCCAGCGCGAGGACGAGCCAGGCGCGCCTGCACATTACGGCTGAGCTGCTGCCATCAGCCCCTCGAAGAGTCGACGCATACGGGGAGCCGTTTCGATCATCACCTCGGGGTGCCACTGTACGCCGATGCAGAAGGGGTGATCGACAGCCTCCAGGCCCTCGATGACGCCATCCGGCGCCCGTGCCGTGATCAACAGGCCATCTCCGACGATGTCCGCAGCCTGGTGGTGGGCGCTGTTCACGTCAACGTCGCCGGCGCCGATCAGAGCGGCCAACCGCGTCTCCGCTTCGACCTTCACCGTATGGGCGATCTTGGGAAGCGGGCGACCGGCGAGCGTGCTGTGAGATAGGGCCTTGGGCACTAGGGTCGGAATGTCCTGAACAAGTGTGCCTCCGTTTGCCACGTTAAGGACCTGAATGCCTCGACAGATAGCTAGCACCGGCCGGTTCTCCCTCAGGGCCCAACGTGCCAGTGAGAGCTCCGTCTGGTCTCGTTGCCTGTCGACGCGCCACAGCAGTCCCTGGTCTTCGTCTTCGAATGCCGAAGGATGGATGTCGCCGCCACCGGACAAGATCAGCCCGTCGATACCATCGAACATGGCGCGGAGAAGCGGACGCTCGAGGTAGGGCGGAAGGATCACTGGCGCTCCGCCCGCAGACGCCACCGCCCGAACGTAGGTTCGGGATAGGGCGAAGACCGAGATATTGGGAGGCCGGGCAGATCGGTCCGCATAGCCGGTGATACCGATAACGGGAGGGCTCATAGATGAATCGATAGGGCGCTCTAGTGGATCGGTATCCTAGAGACCGATCAGTGTATCGATAGCTGGTCTGGGCGTGGCTCGATCAGCCACGGCACAAAAAGAGGCGTAGGAGACTCCCTACGCCCCACATCCCAGATTGAAGGGTGACGACCAGCGCTAGGTGCGCTTTTCGCGCAGGCGTGCCGCCTTACCTTTCCGCTCTCGGAGGTAATAGAGCCTGGCGCGACGAGCATGGGCCCGTCTCGTGATCTCTACCCTGTCCACGCGAGGCGAATGCAGCAGGAAGGTCCGCTCCACACCAATGCCATGAGAGGCGATACGCCGCACCGTGAAGGTGGCGTTCGCACCGCACCCTCGGACACGGAGGATGGTCCCCTGGAAGGCCTGCACGCGCTCGCGCTGCCCTTCCACAATCCGCACGTATACCTTAACGCTATCACCCGGATTCAGCTCAGGGATGTTAGGGTTCTCTTCCAATTGACGATTCAGCGATTCTAAAAGGTCCATGATCAAGTTTCCCGTGACAGACTAAAAAGATCTCTGCTGATCCGGTCGCGCTTCTCCAAACCTCCTGAGACCTCCCGTAGGGTGTCAGCAATCGTTTGGCTCCGCAAGCTTCACCGGCCCGGATCAGTGGGCGGGCATGTGGGCGTCTCACAATGACAAACGAAGATTATACCACGCTTCATCAGCTTAGCAACCGCGGAGTTGCAGTGAGCGTCATACGACCGTCACGGGCCAGCCTCCTTGTCAAGCGGACTCTTCTGGGTACAATTTACCTTCACGTTGCTTGGAATTCTGACAAAAAGGAGACTGTGGTGAGCACCGAACGAGATGAACTCTGCGTCAACACCCTTCGTACCTTGGCCATGGACGCTGTCCAGCGAGCCGACTCCGGGCATCCCGGGATGCCGATGGGTATGGCCGACGCTGCCTATGTCCTCTGGACGCGTTTCTTGCGGCACAACCCTCACGATCCTGGCTGGCCCAACCGGGATCGATTTGTCCTCTCGGCTGGCCACGGCTCCATGTTGCTCTACAGTCTGCTCCATCTGACGGGCTACGATCTGCCGCTGGAGGAGCTCAAATCCTTCCGGCAACTAGGTAGCCGGACGCCGGGCCATCCTGAATACGGGCTCACCCCGGGCGTCGAGACCACAACCGGGCCCCTGGGGCAGGGATTCGGCAACGGCGTGGGCATGGCGATGGCCGAGCGCTTCCTGGCGGCTACCTTCAATCGACCGGGGTTCCCCGTCGTTGATCACACGACGTACGCCATCGTCTCCGATGGAGACCTGATGGAGGGTATCAGCCACGAGGCAGCCTCGCTGGCCGGGCACCTTGGTTTAGGGAAGTTGATCTACCTGTACGACGACAACGAGATCTCCATTGAAGGTTCCACCGACCTCGCCTTCACCGAGCAGGTACCGGACCGTTTCCGCGCTTATGACTGGTTTGTCCAGGAGGTTGATGGGCATGATCGTGACGCCGTCGAGGAGGCGATCGCGACGGCTCAGGACGAGACTGAGCGACCCTCCCTGATCGTCTGTCACACCCACATTGCCTACGGCAGCCCCAACAAGCAGGACGATGCCTCTGCTCACGGCGCGCCCTTGGGGGAGGAGGAGGTTCGCAGAACCAAGGAGGGCCTAGGCTGGCCTGCTGCCTCCCAATTCCTCGTTCCCGACGAGGCTCTGGAGGTGTTCCGCCAGGCCGTCGATGACGGGCAGCGGGCTCACGATCAGTGGCGGTCCATGTTCGATCGCTACGCAGACGCCTATCCCGATCAGGCTGCCCTTCTCGAGAGCCTGTGGGCCGGCGATGTGCCGGATGGCTGGCAGGGCGCCTTGCCGAGCTTCAGTCCCGCCCAGGGTCCGATGGCGACTCGGAAGGCCTCAGGGGCTGTGCTTGAGGCGATCGCCGACCATCTTCCAACCCTCATCGGCGGATCGGCTGACCTGGCCCCCTCAAATAAGACGTTCCTCAGCGGCTACGCTGATTTCCAGGAGAGGACACCGAGCGGACGCAATCTGCACTTCGGCGTTCGAGAGCACGCCATGGGCGCCATCCTGAACGGCATGGCGCTCCACGGCGGGGTGATCCCCTATGGGGGGACCTTCCTCATCTTCACCGATTATATGCGGCCCACCATACGGCTGGCCGCCATGATGGAGCTCCCCATCGTCTACGTCTGGACCCACGACTCGGTCTGGATCGGCGAGGATGGTCCGACCCATCAGCCGGTCGAGCAGTTGCCGTCCTTGAGGGCCATTCCAAACTTGCACGTCATCCGGCCGGCCGATGCCAATGAGACGGCAGCGGCTTGGCGTGTGGCCCTGGAGCGGCGGGATGGCCCCACTGGCCTGGTTCTCACTAGACAGGCTCTTCCCATCCGGGACCGAGGCGAGCTGGCCGACGCGGGTCACCTCGCGCGGGGCGCCTACGTGATCCGGGAGGCGCCCAGCGGCTCCCCAGAGCTGATCCTTATAGCCACGGGTTCGGAGGTCACTCTGGCGATTGAGGCGCAAGAGGCCCTGGCGGAGCGGGGGATGGAGGCCCGGGTGGTGTCCATGCCGTGCTGGAGCCTCTTCGAAGCCCAGCCCGAAGCCTATCGGCACCAGGTGCTCCCGCCGGAGGTCGGTGCCCGGGTGGCCGTAGAGGCGGCTGCGCCCTTGGGTTGGGATCGATATGTCGGTCCGAAGGGCGCCGTGATTGGTATGGAACGGTTTGGTGCTTCCGCTCCCTACGAGGATTTGATGGAGTTTTTTGGTTTCACGGTTGAGGCTGTGGTGGAGCGGGCGTTGAAGGTCTTGAAGGGCATGAAGCATGGCTGATGCTGGCGCGCGTCGCGTCGCCTACACGGGCTTCTATGACGACGAAAGCCGAGCGGTTCGTGGGGTTGTGCCGGCCGAAGCTGTGGTCACGCTGCATGTCAACGGTGAGCCGCTGGTCAGGTTGATGTGCACGCCAACCGATCTCAAGGAGTTGGGCCTGGGATTCCTCTTCAATGAGGGCTTTATCCAGTCGTTGGATGATGTGGCGGTGCTCGAGCTGTGCAGCGGAGGAGGCGTGGATATCTGGCTGACGTCCGACATCGAGACGCCGACCCTGCGCTCCATCACCTCTGGTTGCTCGGGCGGGACTACGTTTGAGGACATAAGAAACGTACAGCACACGGTCGAATCTCGTGTCACCGTCACCCCGGGACAGGTGACGGCCCTGATGGAGCGGCTATCGGATCAAGCTGCACTCTATCATCGGGCGGGGGGCGTCCACGTGGCCGCTCTGGTGGCGTCGGCTGGGGACGAACTGATCTGCGTCGCGGAGGATGTCGGGAGACATAACGCCCTGGATAAGATCGCTGGTAGTTGTCTGCGGAAAGGGCGGTCAACGGAGGACGGCATCTTGCTGATCAGCGGCCGCATCAGCTCAGAGATGGTGAGTAAGGTCGCCCACATGGGCGTCCCAGTGGTCGTGTCGCGCACGTCGCCGACAACCCTTTCCATCGA
>P_1C_Sed_3_UnCtyDRAFT_1000039_pt1 | contig 20344 bp, 12 predicted proteins | sample Pon1CUnioCityCA_FD_10233 | JGI IMG/M metagenome (IMG submission 10233) | reverse complement strand
CCAGGTGGGGCAGACGGGCAAGACGGTCAGCCCCGACTTGTACGTCGCTTGTGGCATCTCGGGGGCGATTCAGCACCTGGCGGGCATGCGCACGAGCAAGGTGATCGTGGCCATCAACAAGGACCCCGAGGCGCCTATATTCAAGATGGCGGACTACGGGGTCGTCGCGGATCTTTTCGACGTGGTGCAGCCTCTTAAGGAGGCATTGAAGAAGAGATTGAGCTAGCAGTCGTCGTACCCCACCCGCGGAGGTGAGGCGTGTGTCTCTTGCTCGAGGCTCCCCCTCAAGGAGAAAAGACATCGCACCTCATCTTCCGCGGGCAGAAAGCTCCCTCAGCTCGCGCTGAGGGCCAGACGTATTATACCAGGAGGTGACCATGCGTCAATAGCATCCCCTCAGGGGCGTCACGCCTCTGGGACGAGCGGAAAGCAGCGAGCCTCCATCGGCGCTGTCACCTATCTCCACGCTCTGAGCTTTCCTACCGCCGAATCCTGCGTCGCGAGGGCTGATCGGAGCGCCAATGCGGTGTTCGATCACCCGGGTTTCTCGATTCTCGAGAGACAGCGAGGCCGATCCGTGGGGCTCCTACTCGTCCTGGCGTGATGCGCTCGCAGGCGTACCCGTATACGAGCCGAGGCAAGAGCAAGCACAATTAGCTTAACAGGGAGGAAGGAAGATGCAGACGCTTCACAAACTGGTCAAGACACTAGCACCATTGCTTCTGGTGGTGGGGTTGGTCTTTGCGCTGGCCGGCTGTGCACAGCCCACCCCAGAACCGACAGCCGAGCCGACCGAGCCGCCTGCCGAGGAGGCGGAGCCCACAGATCCGCCCGCTGAGGAAGAAGCGGAGGGACAAGAGCAAGAGGTCTTCAAGATAGGGATCGTGGGACCCTTCAGCGGCCCGAGCGCGCGCGTTGGCGATGAGTTCAAGGGCGCTGCTGAGCTGGCGTTCGGCGCCATTGACTGGCAAATTGGGCATTACAAAATCGAGCCGGTGTGGATCGATTCGCAGTCCGATCCGGCGAAGGCTTCCCAAGCCTATGAGCAAGCCATCGTGCAGGACGATATCAAGGTTGGGCTGAACAACTGGCACAGCTCCGTCGCCGTCTCCTGTATGGAGGTGGTGGCCAAGCATCAGTTCCCGCACCTCGGCGGGTTCGGGGCTACAACAACGGTCAACGAGACCTTCGAATCGGATCCTGAGAAGTTTGGCTACTGGATGTACAAGATGTGGCCGGTGCCCGCCAAGCTGACCGGCCTTTACGTCGATGCACTGGAGTACTACATCGAATCCGGTTCGTATGAACCCGAGTCTACGACCGTCGCCTTGGTCGCTGAGGACACGGACTGGGGCCGCAGCGTGGTCGAGGGCTTCAAGATGCAGTTCCAGGATGCTGGGTGGGAGGTCGTGGCCGAGGAGCTATTCCCTCTGGAGCAGACTGAGTTCTATCCCGTACTGACGAGGTTCAAGGAGGTCCAGCCGGCCGTGGTGGCGGGGACAGGTACGGGAATACCTGCCGTGTCCGGCTTCATCAAGCAGGCTAACGAGGTCGGGTTGAATAGCTTAATCATCTGGGATGGCCTTGGATGGATTGGCGAGTGGTACGACGTGACCGGCACAGCTTCGAACCACGTCATCGATCAGATCCCCGGCTGGGCCAGAGCGGAAGGCCTGGAATTCGCCGAGGAATTCGAGGAGGAGACTGGTTACGCGCCCAGCCCATCGTCTGGTGGCCTGAGCTATGACTACTACAAGATGTTCATTGCCATAGCGCAAGAGATCTATGCCGAGAACGGTGAGCTGACCAGCGAGTCCCTCTACAACTTCGTCCGTGACAATGTTTGGACCGGAGAGTGGACGTTCAACGACGGAATTGTCATGGAGGAGTACAAGTACACGCCGGAATCGATACCTGACCCCGTCGTCGGTGCGGGTGAGTTCATCTTCCCCGTGCTCCAGTACTTCGAGGGAGAGGGCAAGATCATCTATCCACCCGAGTGGGCCGAGCAGGAACTTCAGACAAAGCCGTAGCAGCATCGCAGCCTGAGTAGGGGAGACCGGGGATGGGGCGCGCCCCATCCCCGGGTGAGAGGTGTGCTCGTACAGAGTGGTGTGCTTGGCAGGTCGAGGGATTAAGGGATTCCGCGAGCGAGACGCCCAGGTCTGCCGCATCGAGTGCTTGTGAATCAAGAGGGGAGGGGACTATGAGACAGAAGTTGCCACTTGTTAAATCGATTCGTCGGACCATCTCGGAGAATCTGCCTGCCATAGTTGTGCTTTTCAGCACGGTGGTGCTGGCCGTTGTGGTCGGTGGGGCCGGTGGGCTCGCGCAGATCATCAACAGCATCGTCACCGGCGGCATGTGGGCGCTCATGGCCGTCGGTCTGGCACTGGTGTTCGGCGTCATGAACATCCCTCAGTTTGCCCACGGGGAGGCGTTCATGGTGGGCGCCTATGCATCATATTTCGTCTTCCAGGTCCTGCGGAGGAACCTGGAGAACAGCAGCAGCGCGTTTCTCCGGGCTGCGACACCTCTGGTTGCTATCGCAGCCGCTGCCGTGGCTGGCTTCATCTTGGGGCTGTTTCTTGAGAAACTGCTCTTCTACCCCCTGCGGCTACGTAGTAAGGCTGGCGAATGGGTGATGAACGCCTTCCTTTTGACCGTGGGCATTTCTTTCATGCTGACCAATGGAACGACGTTGGTCCTGGGTGCCAACTACCGGGGTGTTCCCCAGTACTGGAGTGCTGCTCCCTGGACGATTCTAGGAGCGCCTGTGTCCGTGGACCGCGCCATGGCGTTCATCATTTCTGTGATCTGCATTGCTGCTCTGTGGTTGTTTCTGAGCCACACACGAACGGGGCGGGCCATTCGCGCCGTCTCTCAGGACGAGATTGGCGCTCAGATGATGGGCGTCAACTTGAACTTCATCTATCCACTGACCCTTGGCCTGGCGACGGCCCTGGCGGCCGTCGCTGGGGGGAGCTTGCTCTTCCTCTTCCAGGCGTATCCGACGGTAGGCGTCAGCCCCCTCTATCTCGCCTGGTATGTGGTCATGATGGCCGGGCTGGGCAACATCGCCGGAGCCATCGTCGGGGGCTTCATCGTGGGCATCTTGCAGACGGCGACGCAGCAATTCGCCGGGGTCGTCTGGACTGACGTCATCCCCACGATGGTGATGATTGTTATCCTGTTGGTCGTCCCCTCCGGGATCTTCGGAACCGACGTGAAAGGGATTTCGGAGAAGTAGCCCCGAACCAACGTGCTGGTCACCCTAGGCCGAACGATGAGCAGAGGAGGAGAAAGATCATGACATCAATGGACGTTCAGGAGGGAAAGCGGTCGGACCTCTGGTCAAGGATTGTCGTCTGTATCAACGCCATCGGGTGTTCGCCTCTCGGGGCGGGACTCTTGGTTGTCTTGGTTGTGCTACCCTTGATACCCCCCTTCAACCAGGAACACTTCGTGCGATGGTTCATCATGGGGGCGTTCTTGGCCGCTCAGGCCATTGCCTTCGATTTCACGGCGGGCTACATCAATGTGGTGAACTTCGGCTTCGCGGCATTCCTGGGCGTCGGCGCGTATACCTCCGCGATTCTGGCCAATGAGATGCCTTTCCTGATTGTGCAGCCGGGGATTTCTCCCTGGATCGGGATGTGGGCTGGGGCCGTCCTCGCGGGCTTACTGGGCCTAGGATTGGGGTGGCTCACGCTGCGGCTGCGCGGCATCTTCGCGGCCGTGATGGCCTGGTTCGTGGGCATCGCGCTGATGGGCTTGACTCGCAACCTGGCGCCCCTCACCCGCGGCTCGATGGGACTTCATCCTTCCACATTCCTGGATACGACGAGCAATCTGCCGTACTACTACATCATTCTGGCGATGATGATTGTCATCTATGTCACGCTGCGGCTGGTGACGCGTTCCCACATCGGATTGGCCTTCAAAGCCATTGGCCAGAACCTCGATGCGGCGAAGGCCTCGGGGATCAACCCCACGTTCTACCGGGTGTTGAACTTCACCTTGTCTTGTTTCTTCGCTGGCTGGTTGGGTAGCTTCTACGCACACTACTATGCATCCCTGACACCACGGTCGGTGATGCATACGGCAAAGACGACCGAGGTGCTGGCCATCGCCTACATCGGAGGGCGTGGTAGTATTTGGGGTGGGATGATTGTGGCGTTTCCCTTCGTCTTCTTCATCGAGTACGTCCGGTCCACCTTTGCCGAGCTACCCGGCCTCCACATGGTGATCTACGGCGCGTTGATGATCCTCCTGATGATCTTCTATCCCAGCGGTGTCGCGGGCATGGTCGAGTCGATTAGGGAGAGGGCGGAGGCCATCCTGCGGGCACGCGTCGCTGTTGGCGAATCCGATGCCCAAGTTGCCAGGGCGCCAAAGGCGGACGTGTCGCAGAAATGATGGTAGGTAGCGGTGGGGCATCCCGTAGGCTCGGATGGAGAGGGCTCTGCCCATCCTTGCCCGGCCTGAGCGCGCGACCAGATGGTGGCCACGGAGGCGTCAGCTTTCGGATTCCAGGAGTCGCACCCCCTACGATCAGAGGTCTCAGTACGCTTGATGTTGCTGTCGGCCAGATTGGTTGAAGGCCGATTCTGATCAAAGAATCCGGCCTATAACAGCATAGGACCGATCTCGGTACTTGTCTTGGTTGAGGTTCATGTACGCCTGTCCGTGTGGGAGAGCCCCATCGGTGCGCCAGCGTCGTATCGGGCTGGCGGAGAGCACTCGAATAGAACATCGTTGATCCAAGGGAGGTGTGTGATGACAGATGTTTCGCTAATAGGACTTGGCGACATGGGTAGCGCGTTGGCACGTACGTTGCTGAAAGGCGGGTACTCGTTGACCGTCTGGAATCGAACTGTCGAAAAGGCTGATCCATTGATTGCGGCTGGCGCCATTCTAGCCAGTTCAGCCGAGGAGGCGGTTGCCAGGAGCCCGGCAACCATCACCTGCATCACATCGCACGACACAACGCTTCAGCTCCTCAAAGACATGGACACTTCACTCAAGGGCAAGACAATCATCGAACTCAGTACCGGTGGAATTACCGGAGCAGAAGCGCTTTCCCGTTCGCTCACAGAGAAGGGCGCTGACTGGTTGTTGGGGATGATCAATGCTTATCCGACATCTGTCGGCAAGAAAGACACCATCCTGCTCACCGTTGGCCGGCAGGATGTATGGGAAAGGTGGGAGAGCCTCGTCAAGACACTGGGCGGCGGTTCTCGTCGAGTGGGTGATCAGCCCGGTATGCTGCCAACACTGTTTGCTGCGCTTTTCACAACCCGACAGGGCTTCATGTTCGGCATGATCTACGGCGGCCTGGCTTGTCAGAAAGCAGGCATCTCTCTTGAAGCATTCGCTCGTCAAGTGCCCGTAACAATGGGCTGGTTACCAAGCTATCATCAATACTTCTGCGATACCGTTGCCGACGGCCAATTCGAGAGTCCAGAGGCATCCATGGCCACCTACGGGGCAGCACTTGACGATGCTCTGAGCACATTCGAAACGCTAAGTGCCTCATCAGAGCTGCCGAGGCTCTTCAGTGAACTCGCGCATAGAGGGATTGATGCCGGATTGGACGAGAAGGCGCTTACGGCGTTGGTCGATCTACTGGGGGAAGACTAGTCGAACCGCTACTCCCTAGTGAGGGATAACAGGCCTAGACTCGATGCCTGCCGCAGGCGGATAGCTAGGGGCGAGCGGCACGTGTCCAGCTTCTGGGGGGCACTCCGAGGCGACTGGAGGACCCGAGAGTCCTGGCGGAGTCCGAAGCTGACCTTCCCGAGCTTTTACCTTTGCCAGAATCACCAGACAGATGTCCAAACTGAGTATTGCAGAGAGTCTGGTCTTCGTGTGAGTTTTCGCTCGTCGTTGGGCCGCTGGTTCTGGGCTAAGCTGGGCCACCTGTAAGGATGATCGTCCACACGAGAATCCTGCTGATCCACGACGAGCAGAATGCGCTCGCTAGGCCCGTGCTTCGGGCCAGCGGCAGGATCCCCAGAGCAGGAGACATCAAGTGTCGTCAGACACCAGTCTGGGCAACAATCCGGGACTGCTATCGTCCAGACGATGACTGTGCTCCACCAACCACCAGCGGCGGCAGCCAGCCTCGGCAATCGGGTCCCTTGGATATGCTGAGGAGGTAGTCCTGTACGAGAGAAGCGAAACAGAGAGGCGACTGCGTACCGAGGCGGAACAAATCAGCCGCGAGTACCGAGGGGCTCCTATGGTCATCATTGCTCGCCGGACTGGGATGGGCGACTTGGACCGGACTATGATCGCCCCCTCGCTTCAGGACCAAGGAGCACGGCTGCGCGACCCTGCTCGGCATCCTTAGGTGGCGATACAGATTGAGAGTCGCAAGAACTTGACGGGGGGAGATGCACACAAGCCGGCTTGGTGGCCGACGTCTTCCGCGTGGCAGAGGATATGGGATATGGGATCGAGACGACGTGCGGAAAAGGCCATCCCTAGATTGACAGCGGAACCAAGAAACTGCAGTCCGAGTACATCAAGAGTCTGTTCGCAGACGCTTTGGAAGAGAATACCACCGTGGCGCGGCCAACTGCCAGAAGCAATGTGCTCGCCCCAGGTCATCTGACCGGATCGCCAGATCCAAGAGAGAGGCGGATCTGGCGATCGGTCTGGAGCGAGTCTGTATCGACTGGGTCTAGGCTTGTAGACGGTAGTTGCCTCGATAGGGTGCCTTCCGGAGAGATGGTGTAATCTCCACCAGGGCGTCGCAGAGCGCTTCGATGAGCACCTTGCCTCGCTGGGTGACGAGGAAGATGTCCCCCGGCTTCAGCACGTAGTCCTCTAGATCGCGCTCCTGCGTGATCCAGATCTCACCTCTTGTGCAGAGGATCATCCGCCATCGATTATCGCCATCGAGACGTCGGAAACTCTCTGCCTCCAAGGCGACCACTTGGGTGTCGGTGGCCGTTCCTTCGACGTTTCGTATGGCGGCGCTGAGAGGGCGCAGGTCAAATCCTTCTGTTCTGGCTGCTGTAAGTGTAGACATCGCTCACCTCCTTCGGACTAGGTCAGTTCCTTTCTTGGCTTTCGATCAACTACACGTACAGTATACACGCTCCGATACTTGATTGGTAGGGGCAGAAGTGGACATTTGTGACCATAACAGATGTCATGTTTAGGGATAACTGTTATGGTTCATTCTCCGCAACTGTGCCGTAGTACCCTTCACGGCGCTCTCTCTTTACAGAATGAGCTTTCCTTCTACGAGGCCAGGAGAGCATCAGCACCCCACAGGCGACGAGCACGGATCCCAGGACCTGATCGACCGTCATGCGCTCTTCGAGCAAGAGATAGGCATATACGCCGACGATGGGGATCTCGACCATGGCTAGGATCGACGCGATACTAGCCTGTAGGCGGCCCAGAGCGAAGGTGTAGACCGAGAAGCCGCCGATCGTCGCTATCGCGATCAGGCCGGCGAAGTAGAGCAGCGTGGAGGGGGGCACCGCCTGAGGCTGGGGCGTGAAGAACTGGATGGGCAGCAGCACCAGGGCCGCAAAGCCGAAGCCGTAGGTCAGCGTGGTGAAGGGGTGGTAACCGGCCCCCACTTTCTTCACAAACAAGTTCCAGGCGGCGTAGAAGATAGGCAGGCCCAGGCCGACCAGGAAGCCGGGTAGCGTCAGATCCGCCTCTCCCAACACGCTCACGCCGCAAACCAACACGGTGCCAACAAAGGTAAGCACGATCGCCAGGATCTTTCGTCCTGTCAGGGGCTCGCGCCAGATGAGCCAAGCGGCGATGGCGACGACGGCCGGCATCGCCGCCTGCTGGACCGTCGCCACGGCCGCTCCGTTGAGAAACACGGCCAAGTTCCAGAAGATGTGGAACGTGCCGATGCTCACGCCCAGCCCTGCCAGCCAGAGCAGGTCGTTTCGCTTCACCTTCAGCCAGCTGGGTCGCAGCAGCTGCAGACTGATCATCAACACTAGAAACGTCGAAAGATCTCGCCAGAAGGCCAGTGCCAAGGCGGAGACCTCCTGGTTGCTCAGGATCAGCTTGACAAACAACCCTGATGTTGCCCAACACGCTGTGGCGAGTAGCACGGCCAGGGAGCCGAGCAAATCAGGGTCCTGCAGCGCTTTCTTCTCGTGCGTGGACGTCGACTGTGACATGGTATCCTCTCTCGCGTGGTCTGGAACGATGGTCCCGCGTTCTTTCGACTCAATGACACTTCATTATACAGGAGCTTGTCGTAGAATAACAGGGACAGAATTAGGCATTTGTGACCATAACAGATCGAGCTTGAGGGCATCTGTGCTGCAGATTAAGATTGTGGCCGATCCGCCTTCGAACGCTGATGCACTGCTGTCTCCCTTTCCGCTGCTGCTAGATCTGTTGGGATCGGCGGCTGAGCTTACTCCTCCGTGGTTCTTGTAGCTCCAGCCGGATCGTGAGCCCAGCTTTGCGCCGAACGAGCCGGGCAGATCGCAGATCGACTGGAAACACGGGACGACCAGCACTCTCATAGTGTAACGGTGCCGACAGCGGACGTGTAGGGGCAGCATGGCCGACTCGTCACCCTAACAGGCAGCGGTTCTCGGGAACTGTATCGATCACGTGACTCTCGAACTGTGTCTTGTTATGCTGCCCGATGGGTGCTATAATGAGGTGTATGGGTACAGATGGGACGTACAAATACGAGAGAATCGCGGACGACATCGATCACCTCATCGCCTGCGGGGCTTTCAAGCCCGGCGATCGCATCCCATCGGTGCGTGAGATGAGTCGGCAACGTGACGTCAGCATCTCGACGGTGCTCCAGGCCTACTACCTTTTGGAGGCCCGCGGGCTGATCCGAGCGCGGCCCCGTTCGGGGTTCTACGTGCGCAACGACCTGCCCAGTGATTTGCCCGAGCCGGAGATCTCCTCGCCGGCGCCCGACCCGGCTGAGGTGAGCATGCGGGAATTGGTGTCTATGGTCGCTCACACCGACACCCGAAACCCGGACCTGATCCAACTCGGTGTTGCACATCCCAACCCATCGCTGACGGCGACGCAGGAACTCAATCGGACGATGACGTCGGTCGCCCGCCAGATGGGGGACGCCAGCGGGATGTACGACTACGCGCCGGGCTGTGAGGAGCTACGTATGCAGATCGCCCGGCGGTCTCTGACCAGCGGGTGCAGCCTCTCGCCGGACGACATCGTGATCACCTCGGGTTGCTCCGAGTCGGTCAACCTTTGTCTACGGGCGGTCTGTGAGCCCGGGGACGTGGTGGCCATCGAATCACCCATCTGCTTCGATGCTCTCCAGACGCTGGAGGCCATCGGGCTGCAAGCTCTGGAGATTCCGACCCATCCGCGCGACGGCATCAGCCTGGATGCTCTACGCTTCGCCATCGAACACAATGACGTCAGCGCGTGCATGGTGATCTCCAACTTCAACAACCCGCTGGGCAGCTGTATCCCCGATGAGAACAAGCGTGGGTTGGTCAGTCTGCTGACCGATCACGAGATCCCGCTGATCGAAAACGACATCTTCGGCGAGCTTTACTTCGGCGAGTCACGGCCCTCGGTCGCCAAGGCGTGCGACCGCGAGGGGCTGGTGCTGCTGTGCTCCTCCTTCTCCAAGAGCTTGTGCCCAGCCTACCGTGTGGGCTGGGTGGTGCCTGGGCGCTACTACGAGACAGTGGAGTGGCTGAAGTACACCTCCAGCCTAGCTGCGCCTACGCTGTCGGAGCACGCCATCGCCGAGTTCATGTCCAGCGGCAGCTACGCTCCCTACCTGCGTCGGACTCGACGTGCCTACGAGCGGAACGTGGCGGCCATGTCCCAGGCGGTGCGCCGCTTCTTCCCCGAAGACACGAAGCTCACTCGGCCCTCCGGTGGGTTCGTGCTCTGGGTCCAGCTGGCGCGGTCGGTCGACTCGCTGGTGCTATACAAGCATTCGCTAGAGGCCGGGATCGCCATCACGCCAGGGTATCTCTTCTCCGCCACGGACCAATACCGCAACTTCATCCGCCTCAATGCGGCCAACTGGTCGGACGAGGCGGAGAAGGCCATTGGGCACCTGGGAAAGCTGATTGCCCGGCTAGCCTAGAGATCCTCTCTAGCGTGGATAGAATTGGGCTGGGTGAGGGGATGTCACCTGTCGGGCAGCAAGCCCGACCTACAACAGGCAAGCGCGTTGAGGGGCGAGGACCGATCGTCTGCAGCCAGCCACGCAGCGAAGCGAAATGGCGCCGTCAATCGGTGACTCAGCGGTTTCGCGTGTGACATCGTGGATTGCTAGCGTGATTCGAGCTGTCCGGTAGAAGCAGGAGCTGGGTATGGGCGCACGACGTTTGTTGCCTGATCCAGACGAAAGGACAAATCCATGAGCGGTCCTGAGCAGATTGGGCGTCAGGTTGTCGCCAGACGCGGCTGCGGGTGCGTACACACGGGCGGACCTGGCTTCGCCTCAAGCTCCGCTCGGCTGACGATCTCGTCGAAGATATCGGCACCCGTCAAACTCGTCTCCTTGCTCACGGCTACGCTGAGATCGCGGCGGAAGCTGCGAGTGAGGTCGTGGCCCGTGGCGTGGCGGGTCAGAGCCAGCGCGCGAGCCCCGTTGGCGATGGCATAGCGAGGCTCATAGCGGTCCAGGTCCCCAAAGAAGAACGTGCAGCTGATGTACATCCTCTGACGATGGAACTGTGCCTTCAGCAGGCGGAGCAAGCGCTTCGTCTCCTGGCTCATCAGGTGGCCTAACCCATTCCCGTTCAGGAAGGTCTCCTCCGCTACGCTACCCATCACCACGTGGATGTAGCGGTCTCGCAAAGGCCAGGGCTTGAAGCCCAGTTGCTGTGCCTCGCAGACGTAGATGTTATCCAGGTCCGAGGCCAGGTTATCCAGCGCCCGTCGTAGCGCTCCCTTCCAGCGGTCGTCACCCGGCGTGCAGTTGCACCCTACCAGCCAACGGTTCAATCCGTGAGCGCAGCTCCAGGCGGTGTTCTCGATCACCTTGATCTCGGATTGAGGTGGATGCTGGCGCAGGTATAGCCCAAGCGTGGTCAGCTCACATCTGTGAGGTTTCCCGGCGACCAGGATCTGTCTCAGTACATCGACACCCTGTCGATGATGATGGCCAAAGGTCTCACCGTCGGTGGCGACGAGGTGGAGGCCGTTGCGCTGGCAGCGCCAAGCCACGTGGTCGTCCAGCCACTCGTCGACGTACGCTGAGTCCGGCATGCCAAAAGAGAGGTCATTGGACAGGTGTCGGTCGCGGACGAAGACCGCTATCTCCCCTCCATTCGTCAGCTCTACCCGATACGGGCCTGCGCCTGCGTCCAGATCTCCGTATACCTGCTCGTCCGAGAGGATGGTGAAGCGGATACCCTCCGCCTCCAGCACCGCCAGCGTCTCGTAGTCGACGGCCATCTCCGGAAGCCATATTCCCTCCGGTCGGTGGCCAAAACGGTGCTCGAAGCTGGCGATGCCCCAACGCACCTGGCAGATCTTGTCGCGGCGGCGAGCCAACGGCAAGATGGTGTGGTGGACGGACTGGGCCACACCGTTGCCTACGCCATGCCTGTCGCGGTAGGTTTGCTCAGCGAGCACGATCCCCTCATAGGTCCGGTGGGCATGCTCGTCGAGCCAGCGTGCTAGGGTCCCTCCAAGGTTGAAGCTCATGCGCTCGAAGTTGCAGGCCTTCACGTTGGGCTCGTAGCACTCGGCCGTGATACGTTCGTTCCAGTGGGCGTACGGAGCTGCGCTAGGCTCCCGGGGGATGCGACCGGTGAAGGGGTCCTCCCGAGGCGGCTGGTAGAAGTGGCCGTGGATCGCGAGATGGGAGCGGGAACTGGTTTGGTTCTCCATAGGTTGTCGCTTCGTCGTCCGGGTGCGGTCTAATGAGCTTCCGTCACCGCGATATTGTAGCACTGCACGCCCGTGCTGGCAAAGGGTTTCAGATCGGTCAGGTCAGACTGCTCAGATCGTCCAGAAGCCACCGCTTGGCTTCCGGATCGGGCACTGTGTCGACGATTCGTAGCGCCTCACCGAGGTATTGCTCCATCTTCTCGTGGTTTCCGCCAACCATCTCTGCCCGGGCCAATGCTTCGTACGCGTAGCCGACATAGAGGGGTGCTACGTCGCCAACTTGACTGACAGCCAGACAGAGCTGAGCATATCGCCTGGCGTTCTGTGCTTGCCCAAGCACGGCGTAGATTCTTGAGGTCTGCCAATGTGCGATCGAGACGTTGGTGGGCTCGCAATCCTTTCGCTGCGACGAGTGCCAATGGGAACTCAGAGCCAAACGAATCATCCGCTCGTCTTCTTCAGCAGAACGACTGGGCCTATCCAACAGCTCCCAGGCTGCGTTGAAGCACGCAGCAGAGAAGTACTGGTCCGCGGCATCTAAGTCGAAATTAGGCTCATTAGTCATTTTACGCCACCGCCTTATCCTGGTGCGACCCATTGAATCCGTCCCTTGTTGCCTCCAGCAGCCGCTCCACGCGGTAGTTCGAAGCCTCCTTGGCTTCTCCCAGCCTCTCAATCACCGAATAGCATACCGCGATAGCCTCGCTTGATGCCCGTTCCGGATCCGCGGCGATAGTCACGGTGGCTACCACCATCATCCACCACAGCAGCTGCTCGTACGCCTCGTCGTTGAACCATAGCACGTGCTGGTGGCGGTTGACCTGCAGGAAGCGTTGCACCTCGTCGTCCTCCAACCAGGATCGCAGCACCCGGTGCGCGCCGCCCCCGGTGGCGTTGACCAGCTCGAACCAGCGTTGGTGCGTGGTTAACACCTTGATGGTGCTCACAGCCCACCAGGCTGAGCCCTCGTCCAGCCCTATGTCCTCCATGGCGGAGGCCGTGATCTTGCCCAGCAGCCATTCGTCCTGCCAGCTGCGGCTGATCTCGGCGGAGGCGGCCGGGGCCTCCATCGATCCAGCATCCGCCATCTTGCCCAGGCTGTGGCTGAAGAGCCAGCTGAACAGGGTGGCCCAGGTCTGGAGATCCTCGTTCAGGCCCACGTCGGGCACCCCTGACGGCCCGGCGCGCAGATAGTCCCCGATGGCGTCGGGCAGCGGCAGCCGCTCCTCGATCGTGGGCAGGTCCCAGACCACCTCCAGCTCCCGGCGTATCTCCGCGGCCAGCGCCTCCGGTTCGCTGCCCCCGTCGGTCAGCGATTGGATCTCCCGCAGCATCCGCACCATCTCCTGCTTCACCTCGTCCGCCAGCGCCTCCTGGCTCTCCTTGTCGTCGCTCGCGCCTTCCATCAGCCTCTCGACCATCTCAGGATTCACCAGCTCGCGGAAGGGGCCGTGGAGCGGCTGGAGGAGCACCTCCGTGAGGGCCTCGTCGATGCTGGGGACGCCGCGTCCGTCCAGGTAGGCGGCCAGCTGGCCGTAGGGATGGGACGCCGAGTCCTGTACCTGGCGGAAATCTAGGAAGACGTGGTATTTGTAGGCGCTGAGCTCGGCATATAGGCCCTTCTCGTGGAGCTCGCGGTTGCTGCGGATGTACTCCAGTCCATTTGCCTGGTCGCGGAAGATGGTGAAGCTCGTGCCGTCGTTGCGCAGACCTAGCCCCTCGCCGAGGGAACGCTGCACCAGGCGCTTCTCATCCTCTCCGGTCTCCAGCGCGTAGGCGACCGACGTGCGCACCCAGCCACGGGTCTGGGCGTAGCGGTTATGATGGAGCACCAGCCCCCGCTCGTCGCCCACGCGGTTCGAGTAAGCGAAGACGTCCTCGTTGACATGGCCCTCGGGCGTGAAGAAATCGTAGAGCAGGAAGTTTTCAACCCCAGCGAAGAGATACCGCTTGTGGAGCAGAGGGAAGATCTCGCGCTTGTGGCGCTCCACCAGGTCTTGATCCGGGGTCTCGTCCCAGTAGGCGCGGCGGTACTCCATGCCATACTTCTCCGTGTAGCCCTCGATCTGGCCGTGACCGAACATGGGCAGCCCCGGCACCGTGGCCAGCATCGTGCAAATGCCGAAGTACTTGTCGCCCTTGCCGAACTGGTCCACGGCGGTGCGCTCGTCGGGGTTGTTCATGAAGTTGACGTACCGTTTCATGATGCGCGGGTCAAACTCTAGCGTGTTCTTCATCACACTGCGATATTTGCTGTTGTCCTCGTCGCGCAACATGTTCATGAACGCGCTGTTGTAGACGCGGTGCATACCCAACGTGCGCACGAAGTAGCCTTCCATCAACCAGAAGGCCTCGGCCAGCAGCAGCGTGTCTGGCACCTCCTCGGCCACGCGGTCGACCACCTGGCGCCAGAACTCGTTGGGCATTGAATTGTCGAACTGCTCCTTCGTCAGGCCGTGCTCTGCACGCGAGGGGATGGCACCCCCGGTGCCGGGCTCAGGGAACCAGAGCCGTTGGTAATGCTTCTTCGCCAGCGTCATGGCGGCGTCGAAGCGGATGATGGGGAACTGGCGTGCCACGTGGAGTATCATCTGGATCACGGCCTCGCGCACGGGGGGGGGGTGTCGTTCCACGGCATGCTCGTCCCGTCGTTGCCGTGGTAGATGTACCTCTCATCCCCTGTCCAGTGATCCACCCGCTTGAAGACCACCGCTGCGTCGCTCCGATCGTAGTAGCCGTCCTCCAGGTAGATCCCAACCCGGTCGTCGTGGCACAGATCGGGACCGGTGAAGGAATAGGACGGGAAGGGGCTGTAGTCCAGCGAGATGAAGCGCTCGGGATGCTTGATCACCCACTGAGAGTCGATGCCCATGTGGTTGGGCACCATATCGCTGGCGAGCCGAATCCCACGTCGCCAGGCCCGGTCGCGCAGGCTCTGATATCCCTCTTCACCGCCCAGGTCGTCGGCGACGCGATACTCTTCCACCGAGTAGGCCGACGCCACAGCCTCGGGGTTGCCCATGATTTGCTTGATGCGTTGCGATGCCGAGCTCCGTTCCCACAAGCCGATGAGCCACAGGCCAGTGAACCCCCGCTCGGCCAGAAGGTCCAGTTCCTCGTCCGGGATCTGATCTAGCCGCGTGATCGAGCGTTCGTACTTCTTCGAGAGCTGGTCAAGCCAAACGTAGGTGTTCTTCGCCAGCAACACGACATTGGGCATCCAGTCCTGATCTGGACTGAAGCGCTCGTATTCGACCTCGTCGAATTCGTAGACGCGGCTCGGGCCGGGGCCGAGGAAGGTCGCCTTTTCCTCCTCTGCGATCAGGTCGAGGCTACTGAGCAGACGGTAGAGGTACTTGCCGAGCAGCGGCCCCCATCGTTCTCGGATGAACTCTAGCTGCCCCGAGAGCGAGTGGGGCGAACGGCGCCCGGGCGCGCTCAGCATGTCTATCAGGTTCTCATTATCGGGTCCGAAGGTGGGCTGGGTGTCGAAGAACTCGTGCAGTTCGGTGACCACCTCCCGATAGGCTGTCTCCTTTTCCAGCTCAGTGTCGTCGAACAGCTCGAGAAAGGGCGAGAATCCGGGATTTTCGTTGGCTAGCCAGAGCAGTATCAGCTCCTCCAACACGATCTGGCGGTGCGGGACGCCGTCCGTCTCTCCCTCCAGATAGGCCTCCGCGCTCATCTCCTGCCGATAGACAGCGACGGGCGGGAAGCGGTTCACGAAACGCCGCAGCGTCTCGTGCAGCTCATCCTCGCCGACGTTCTCGTTCACCCAGGTCAGTGCCTCCTCCATCACCCGGGCGTTCTTCTGCTCTCGATAGAGCTGGACGATGTAGTGGAGAATCTCGTCGATNAGGCCCATGGCGTTGATCTGTCCCGCTTTCACGGCCCGCTCCGGGTAGCGCACCAGGTCCCGCCGCTGATTCATCTTCTGGGCGAAGGTACGCGCGGCGTGGAAGTTGACGAAGATGGCGTTTCCGGTCAGCGTGAACAGAGCTTGGTCGAAGTCATACAGGTCGCGTGCCTCGCGGGAGACGTGGAACTCCATGGTGACGTGCGACCTGCCCAGGATCTCGGGCAAGTGGATGATCATAAGAGACTCCTTTTCGGATGCTCAGATAGCTCGGAGGTCCGCTGTCAGCTCGACCTCCCAGGGGCGGCGGGGCTCCAGCAGCATCGGCCACCAGAGCAGTGTGCACGTACCCTGATAGACGCGCTCGTAGCCAGCCTCGGAGTTGGAGACTGTCTCTAACGGGAAGTACCACAGGTTCGTGAGGCGGTTGCACACTATCTCAACCTCGCCCGCCAGATCGGGCAAGGTGGATCCGATGATGAGGCTCGGAATGTCGTCGCCGCCGTCGAAACCGCCAAGGTTCCGTCGCTCGGAACCGATCTTGAGATAGCCGTAGTGGCTGTCGCCGCCGACGATACCCCAGTTGAACTCCACCCCAAAGCGCAGATTGGCCGGTATGTCGTTTAGATTGATCACACGATAGTGGACAGCTAGTCGGGATGACCCTGCCTGCACCGAGATCTTCTTCTCCAGGCGCACAGGGAATGGCATCTGCCCTGCCCAGACAGTGCCCTCTCGCGTCAAGGTCAAGGCGGCTCCTCCGTCCATCTCCACGGCCTCGGCCTCGTAGGGCTGATCCACGAAGTTCCCTTGCTCGCCGTAATGTGCCTGGTAGAAGCTCTCCGGCGTGGTGTCATCGTGGAGGAAGTGGTCGAGCAGCGCCACGCGGCGGTACCAGTCGTAGAAAAGGCGCGTGTGGACGTCGGGCTCCTTGACCTGGACCCCCTTGGGGATCTCCTCCTCGCTGGGTAGGTACAGACGGCCCTGCTCCGCCGCCTGTCGTAGCGTTTCGTGGTATCCCTCACGGCGACGCGTCATGGCATTGAGCAAATTGTAGCGGCGGTCCCGCCAATCCCACTCCACCAGCGTGCCCCCGTGGGAAGGCTTAAAAACGAGCACCTGTTGATCGGTATTGAGGATGATCTCCTCCTCGCCATCGGCGTCGAGATCGCCGCGTTCTATCCGTGTCCAGGTCGCGTCGCTGCTCTCGGCTCCATCAATCAGTTCCTCCGCGGCGATCAGGTGGGCGTAGTTCGCCACGCGGATGTGGAAGAGGTAGATGCCGCCGAATAGGCCGTGCCAATAGCCGCAGTTACACTGTGCCGACCAGACATGGTCCAAAGCTTGGTCCCTCATCGGTCCGCTCGGTAAACTGCGTGCCTTCCGGCTGACCCAGAGCATCTTCTTGTGCATCTGGTTGACCTCATCATAGCGGCTCAGGAAGGAGCGCCAGGCGCCGCCCTTGATGTAGCGAAGCACGTCCTCCCTCTCTTGATCCTTCAGCTCGCGCTGCACCCTCTCGAAACTACTGAAGGCGGCTGGGGGAAGGGCCCAGTGCATCATCTCCTCGTAGGAAGCACATGGGAGGTAGACCCGGCCCTCCGGTGGCTGGTCATTGATTACTTCACCCAACGGGCGGGTCTCCAGCCAGTCGCGGTTCTTCTCGAGTGCGGTGAAAAAGCGCCCAACCCAGCCGTCCTCGCCCCAGCAGTGCTCCCACGTGGTAGGCCAGAGGCCGAACTTCTCGCCGTCGTCGGCGGAGACAGCGACGCCGCCAGGATGGTGCTGCGCCTGCTGTCGAAGCCAGTCCATCACGTCCTCGATGGGCCGCCACGGAATGGCGTAGCGCAGGTACATAACGTTCCCGAAGACCCGCAGCGGCTGTCCCTCTTCCTCCGTCACGTAGTAGCCGAAGAGATCTTCGTCTCTCAGGCCGGCCATCTTGAAGGGCGTGTCGTCGAGCACGGTGTAAGCGACGCCGGCCTCGGCCAGCGGCTTGGGCAGATGAGGCTCCCAGACGCGCTCGGCGACCCATGCGCCCTGGGGCGTTACCCCGAAGTGCTCCCTGAGGTGATCTGTCATCTTGTGGACCTGCCCTAGTTTGTCCTCCTCCGGGATAGCGACGAGGATCGGCTCGTAGTAGGCCCCAGTGAGGAGCTCCACCTGCTCCCGCGCCGCCAGATCTCCGAGCAGGTTCAGGTGTTGCGGTCGGTGGGCGTGGAGCCAATCGAGCAGAGGGCCGGTGTAGTGCAGCCCCAACCGGATGCCCGGATGCCGCTCCAACGCCTCTAGCATGGGCTGGTAGGCCTTCTCTGTGGCCTCGGCGAAGACGTGGTCGAAGTTACCCACCGGCTGGTGGTTGTGAATGACCAGGGAGAGTGTCAAATGAGCCATGGTGCGATCGCTTTCTTCTCCTACTTAGCCTTATATCGGGGACAGTCAACCTCCGCCATCGCGGAACCGGGCACTGCCCAGAGCATCAACCCGTTAAAGCGGCGGCCTTTCGGCAATTGTCGTTCATTTTTGCGGTTTGGTCAAGTGGGGGGCTTGCGAACCGGTGGTTGCCACGTTGTCGATGGAATACCAGAGCCACTCTGAGCGGCGCTGGGTCGAGGAGCGGCTCGGTGACGCGACTGGAGCACGATCGAATCCGGGGCGCCCCCGGACCCCGACAACGGCAGGAGCACGTGTCAAGACCCCACAAATGCCGTCTGCGGGCACAGAATGGCGCGCTGCAGGGTACTAGCTGGAAACCTAGAGGCCTCAAATGCCAAGATCGTTGCTCCGGACGTGATCGCATGTACCCTTGACACAGGCTGCGCTGTCTGGTATACTGGTTTCATTCTAAGAGAAGTAGTTTCGTACAACAAAACTCCACTGCCAACTGAGCGTCTTCTTTGTCGCGCGTTTGCTGTTCATTATATCGAAAGGGAGTACTTGGCTTGATCATCTCTGTCACGTATTCTCCTACTAACCCTATCTGGCGGTCCCGACCGGTGTAGCTGATAGCTTTTCTGAGGACTGCTCTCCACTCCCCAGCTTTGTGCGCGGAGGGGTAACCGGGTTGCAGATGCACGACCTAGTGCGTTTTGCTCTCTACTGTGCAGCCGCCGACCGTCTCCTTCTGATGGCAAGAGATAAGTACCACATCGAAGCTTTAGAGCGGGGTCTCAGCGTCCTGGAGGTCTTCTCTCGGGAGTCACCTACCTTGAGCATGACCCAGATTGCCGAGCATGCTGGCCTGACCAAGAGCACCGCTTTCCGCGTCATCCACACGTTAGAAGAGCTGAGCTACTTGAGGCGAGATCCGGAGACAAAGCGGTATCGTCCTGGTCTGAAGGTGCTGCGCCTGGGCTTCAACGCTCTCAACAGCCTCGAGATGGGACAGATTGCTCAACCCTATCTGGAGGTATTGTCCGATCAGTGTGGCGAGACCACGAACATGACGGTCCGCGACGAGCGAGAGATTGTCTACGTGGCCCGCAACAAGATCCAGCAGATCCTGGCCGTCGACCTCCATCTGGGGTCTCGCTTGCCCGTCTACTGCACCTCCATGGGCAAAGCTCAACTGATCGATTTCTCCAGACAAAATCTGCTTAACCTACTGGGCGCTGGTCCGTATCCCGTCATGGGGCCCAACACGATCACCACGCTCGATGGACTGGTGACCGAGCTGGCGAAGGTTCGGCGCCAAGGATATGCCATTAACGACGAGGAGCTGGTAGCCGGTCTACGTTCGGTGGGGGCTCCTATCCGGGATGATCAGAAGGAAGTTGTAGCCGCCATCAACATCTCTATTCCAAGCGCTCGCGTTTCGCGTGCAGATATGGAAGAGACACTGGCACCTATGGTGCTGGAGACCGCCGCGGACATCTCCCTGGTTATGGGGGCCGAGGTAGGGAAGAGTCGACAGTCGAAGCCATAGGCATGAAAGGGGTAGATTGTCTACACGACGGGTCGATGGTAGATGCATCTCGAGCAAGGGAGGTGACTGCGGAGGAACGATGCGTACCAAGGGGTGAACGGCTTTTCGGAAACAGGTTTTAGGGGTTCCCCTGAAACCCCACAGAACAAGGAGAAGACGATGCAGAGGAAATGGCGTGTTATTGCACTGGCGTTGCTGATTGTGCTATCCATATTGGCAAGCCTAACTGGCTGCGACACTCAGGCGCCGCCTGCCGTGGAGGAACCGGCCGAGGAGCCTGCTGAGGAGCCTGCTGAGGAGCCTGCCGAGGAACCAGCTGAGGAGTCGGCTGAGGAGATGGAGCCTATCAAGGTGGGGTGGTTTGGTGCCCTCACCGGCGACTGGGCTCTCTGGGGAGAGGCGAGCCGTAACGGCACCCAGTTCACGATGGACATGATCAACGAGGCCGGCGGCGTGCTGGGGGGCCGGAAATACGAGTTGATCCCCTACGACAACAAGAGCGACCAGCTCGAGTCGGTGAACGTGGTCAAGCGGCTGATCACCGAGGACGACGTGGTGGCCGTCATCGGTACCAACAGCAGTGGAGCGAACATCGCTGTCGCCCCCATCGCCGAGGAGAACCAGGTGCCCGTCATCAGCACCTACGCAACCAACCCGCGGGTGACCCAGCCAGAGGAAGGCGTGTTGATGGAGTACACCTTCCGCGTCTGCTT
>P_1C_Sed_3_UnCtyDRAFT_1000038_pt1 | contig 20632 bp, 19 predicted proteins | sample Pon1CUnioCityCA_FD_10233 | JGI IMG/M metagenome (IMG submission 10233) | reverse complement strand
GCGCTTGCAGAGCGGGGAGTGAAGCTAGGCGCAATCGGTGGACGTCGCTTGCGTGCTGTCACTCATTGTGATGTTGGCTTGCAGGATGTAGACTATGCAATCTCGGCCGTGAAGCAAGTCCTGGGAAATGCCGCATAGTGGAGCNCNNACGGCATNTATTNCTCAATAAGCCTNGCTGACCGTGTCNTTGGTCATAGGTGCGCCCGCAAGATGACATGCACGCCCATCTGTGATACAATCTAGTTATCAACGCAAGCTTCATAGCCATCCAAGAGCACACTGACTGGTGCTGTAGAAAGGAGTTGGGATCGATGAACGACGAGCTTCGCAATCGTCTGAGGATCTCTGAGAACCAGCTAGACAGGATAAACGCCCTCTTGCTGGACCCTGACATGCGTGTCATTACCGACTTTCTCAAGGTCATCGAGAAGCACGGGACCGTCGATGAGATCAATGCCAAGGCTCGGGAAGCCCGGAAGCTCTCGGGTCTGATGGAACGTCTGAAGAAGGAGCACTCGCCCTACCTCGCTGATCTGAAGTGGCTGATAGCGCAGAGGGACCAAGGCGCCTTTGTCAGCATCGCGGGCTTTCGCCGCAGCGTGTTGGGCGACCGGGCTGACGCCATGACATTCAAAGATGATCTGGCGGTCACACTGGAGATCAGCGCCCTCCAATACTTCCCCTTTTTGATTGCCCAGGCCGAGCAGGCGATCGATAAGAAAGAGGTCATGCCGGGCAGGTTCATACGAGTCCGCAGGATGAAAGAGCAAGAGGCCGACAACGGGGACATTCTGGCTGTGGCGGCAGCAATGCAGATCGTTGGGGCCAGTTATGTCGAAACGCTGGACACAAAGGGCACGGATGGCTCGAATATCCATCTGGGTGGACCAGAGACGATCACCGGCTACTTTGGAGGCGTTGGCCAGCCGAACGAGTACGCCCTGAAATGGCTTGACGAGTTCCTGTACTACTATACAACCTACGGGATCAAGCAAGTTCTGAACGTCAACCCTGGTACCGTCCTGCTAGGTTACCTGCTTCACAAACTGGGAGTCGATATTGAGTTCAAGATCTCCGTATACATGGGCAATGATAACCCCTATGCGGCGCTGTGGACTCTCATCGGGGCCAGCCTGTTCAGTCGTGAGGACGAAACCACCTCTCTGATCGGATTCAACTGGAGCAACTCGGTCAACAACGAGACCATCGAGATCACCGCGCAAGTACGAAAGGCTTTGGGCCTTGAGGATATCGTGCGCTTTGAGCACCACATCACTGAAACCTGGAAGAGCATTGTTCGGCAGCCGTACGACCGCACCGACGAACTGGTAGAGCTCAGTAGCCAAGTTGCTAACATCTCTGCCAAACATGAGGGCGGCATTCCGGAGGTAGACTCGGCAAGGGACCACCCTACCGACATACTCGACTACTTTCGTGCCAAAGATGAGATTCTCGAAGCCGGCGACATGCCTGCACTCGAGCGGAACTATCTGGATAAGCACGACGCCGTCAACCGCACGGCCCGCGCACTCACCGAGCATGGGCTGTCATTTGTCGCGGCTCAGAATCTACACAAGTAGCCCCCGGTGAGACGGGACTGGACAGGAGGGAGAGTGGGAACCTAGGCGCTGCTTCGCCCGGTTGCTCACGCCACCTCCCACTGCGATCTGAACTCAATGGAGAGTGAGAAATGACAACAAAGCCTTTTCGGCCAAGCGGCGTGAATCCCGCGTTGGTGACTCCGTTTGCCCGAGATCAGTCCTTGGATGAGGAGGCATTTCGCAACCTCATCCGCCACGTACTCCCCCATGTAGATGGGCTAGTACCCTGCGGCACCACAGGCGAATTCAACTACCTGACCCCGGAAGAAAACAGGCAACTCGTCCAGATCGCGGTGGAGGAGGCTGGTGGGAAGCCGGTTATCGCAGGCACAGGAGCAGCCGGCACCAGGCAAGCCATTGAACTTGCCCGAAACGCGCAGGAGGCGGGGGCGAGCGCTTGCCTCATTGTGTGCCCCTACTTTCTCCACCCTTCGGACAAGGGCATCTTTCAGCACTACTACGCTATTGCCAAGGCGTTGCCTAAGATGCCGATCATCTTGTACAACATACCCCAGGTAGTGGATGCGTACCTTCCCCGACGTGTAGTGGAGGATCTGGCTGACATACCTAACATCGTTGGCCTGAAAGACTCCTCTGGAAACCTGACCTACACTATGGAGGTCCTTGAATATGCTGGCGATAGGATCAGTGTACTTGTCGGTCATGATGAAGTCGTCCTGAATGCCCTGGCTGGCGGTGCCAGCGGCATGATTTTGGCCTCAGCCCAGGTGTACCCCGATATCTGGCAGCGTGTCCTCCACGCGATGAGCAACGGCGACCTGGAAGCCGCCCGCGCACTGCAACGCCAGGTACAAAAGCTCTCCCGTATCTTCTGCCGGTACGGCGGAGGCGTGGCGGTCAAACAGGCGCTGCGGATGATGGGCGTGGATGCGGGAAGGCCACGCAGCCCCCTCAAATCCGTGGGTGGGGCATTGCTCCACGAAGACCGCGCTGAGATCCAACTGGAGCTCGAGAAGCTGGGCATGATTGCCACACCACCAGCTGACACTCGTGTGCCGGACGAGCCACTGCCCTCGCGGTTCGAATCCGTTGGGCTGGACGCGGACACTATTGCGTCAGCAGGAATGCACGTCGGAACAGCGAGCGCCGGCGATGGTGTGGAAGGAGTGCAGATCGATCTGGTGTGTGGCGCGAAGGATGGGCCCATGGGCGAAGCCTGGGCCTATCAGCTTACCTATCCCCGGCATGGCTTTGAGGCGCTCACCACAATTCTGGAGCCCAACCTCACTGTGCGGCCCAGCACGTTGATCGTCCCGTGCAACGAACTGAAAGACCTGCGCCAGGCAAACATGATCTACGGTCCGGTCCAGAATGCGGTAGCAGTCGCCATCGTGGACAAGCTAGCCGAAGGAGTGCTCCCCGAGCAACTTGTCTATAGCCACGTCATGTTCGTGCAGGCATCTATAGATCCCCGGGCTCTAGACCGGCGGCTCTTGCGCCACAACACCTACAAGGCGACTTGCCTTGCCCTCGATAGCGCGTTTGCGGAGGTTGGCTGATATGAATACCAAGAAGACAGAGTGGTTCAGAGGGATCTATCCAGCACTAGTCACCCCTTTCACGACGGATGACTGTATCGACGAGGCTACCTATCGCGAGTTGATACGCTTTGTCCTGCCCCATGTGAATGGCGTAGTGCCCTGCGGCACCACGGGCGAGTTCAGCTCCATGAGCCTGGAGGAGAAGAAGCAGACGATCGAGATCTGCCTCGACGAGGTAGCCGGTCAGGTTCCTGTCCTGGCAGGGACTGGGTGCCAAAGCACTCGAGAGACGGTGGAACTTACCGGTTGGGCCAAGGAGGCGGGAGCAAACGGCGCGCTCGTTGTAGCTCCGTACTTTCTCAAGCCATCGTACAACGAGGTCTTTGACCACTACAGGCAAGTGGATAAGGTGGGACTGCCCATTGTCCTATACAACATCCCCCAGTGCGCAGGCACCCACTACAAATGGTGGACGGCTGAGGGAATGGCGCTAGCTTTCGACACTGTAATCGGCATGAAGGATTCGTCTGGGGACATGCCCTTTTTCATGGCGGCCCTGGAAAAGCTGCGGGGGACTATTGGACTCTTTGTCGGTCATGATGAAGTTGTCGGTGCGGCGCTGCTGGCAGGAGCTGACGGAGCCATTCTGGCCTCGGCGAACCTGATACCCGATATATGGCAGGAGATCTACCAGGCAGCGCAGCGTGGAGACGCCGAATTTGTGCGGCAGCGCCATAAGGAGATCCAGATTCTCACCCGTCTCGTGGTCCGCAAAGGGGGCCCGCAAGCTGTCAAAGAGGGCCTGCGCATGATGGGCGTGACCGGCATGAGCAACGCCCGCCTGCCCATGATCCAGGGCGGTGAGTTCGAGCGCGAGGACTATGAGGACCTCCGCTCCCAGCTCGAGAACCTGGGCAAGATCCAGACGCAGAGCATAGTGCTGGATGGGAAGCGAGTTGAGTACGCGCTACCCGCTGATATCGAGCCCAACCTTCAGGACCTTGCTTTGTGCGTCGGTGAGGGCTTTGCCGGCCCGCCGTTCTCTGAGCTGGCGCACATCGACCTGCTGCTCGGAAGAAAAGACGGACCGGTGGGCAAGGCCCTAGCGCGTGCCCAGGGCCAGCCACGCCCGGGTCACGAACTGGCGATCATACGTGAGGAACCACTTACCATGTTGGTTCCTACGGTAACGGTTCGGGGAGAAAAAGCCCGCCAGCTGGTCTATGAAGAGGCTGCCGGCGGCATCAACCTGGCCCTGGAGCACGCCATTGCCAAGCGCAATCTACCCGCGGAGATCCTGGACAGTATCTGCCTCATAGCGAATGTATTTGTGCATCCAGCTGCCAGCATTCGCCAGCGGGTCCGGATCAATAATTATAAGGCCATGCGCGGAGCCATCCGGAAGGCTCTGGAGGGAAGACCAACAGTCGAGGAACTGGTGGCGGAGAAAGATGCAGCACGCCATCCCTTCCGTTACGCGCCATGATCCAGGTCATACCGGGGCACAACTACCTTGAGGCCAGGACTGCGAGCTCTTCATAACAATGAGTGAAGCTGTTACAGCAACCAACGAGTATGAATCAGCCGGTGGTGTGGTTGTCACGCCAACAGGGGATCACGTGTTGGTGCTTTTGCGCGGCAAGCGATCGGGCCCTGACGGGCACCCGGAGGTGCGACTGCCAAAGGGGCACATTGAGGCAGGTGAAAGCCGGCAGCAGGCAGCACTGCGAGAGGTGCATGAAGAGTCGGGGCTGATCGGCCTTGAGATCCTGTCAGATCTGGGTTATCAACAGGTGCGGTTTGTCTTTCAGGGGACGCGCTATGTGCGCGACGAGTCCTACTTCCTAATGACCGTTCCACGGGAAGCCGAGCACGAGCGGCCGGAAAAGCAGTTCGATCGCCTGTGGCTCACGTGGAGCGATGCCTCAGATCAGCTTTCATTCGATGCTGAACGGGAGTGGATTCGCCGCGCATATCTCGCATGGGATCGGCGTCTAGAGAACGTCTCCGATCAAGACACCGAGAAGGCCAACAACAACGCCCAAGTGCAGGAGGACATTTCCCTCGGTGAAGAGGAATAGGAAGAAGCCAACTTCACCTGAGCTTGACGTCACCGCATAGAGCACGCACCTGACCACAAAGTTCAGGAGGACCAGCAAAACACCAACCAGCACGGGCAGGCCTTTGACCTGTTCCAGTCTGTCCAACCACTCACTGATCCGCATTTAGTCCTCCTGTCGCACAAGACAGCGCGCTATGCAGGGTTCTCGCCCAATATGCTGTGTTCTTTCTCAGCGTACGAAGGATCCAGCTCCACCGCCCTGTCCAGATCGCGGCTGGCCCTGTCATACTCACCCAGACTGCCATGGGCCAGGGCACGGGCATAGTAGGCTGATGCAAGGCCTGGATCCAGCCCAAGGGCGCGGTCCAGATCCAGAATGGCCTGCTCGTGTTGGTCAAGATTCTGGTAGGCTGCTCCGCGATTGGCCAAGCTCTCCGCGCGATCGGGATCAAGTTCCAGAGCCTGACTATGATCCTCGACAGCTTCCTCAAACTCTTCTATGGCAGCCCTTGCCTGCCCGCGCGCATCGTAGGCAATTGGTTTCTTGGGCTCGAGTTCGATGGCACGGTCATAGTCAGAGATCGCTTGTTTGTACTCCCCCAGCGCCGAAAGGATCTCTCCACGAGCCATATAGGCTTCTGCAAAGTCCCGGTCGCGCTCGAGTGCTTGGTCAAAGTCAGACAGGGCTTCCTGATTCATGCCCAGTTCGTAGCGTGCTTTTCCCCGGTAGAAGTAGGGCTCTGACAACTGCGGCGCCAACGAACATCCCTCCTCGAGGTCGCTCAGCGCCCACTGCGAGTCGCCAAGCGCGAGACGCGCTCTGCCCCGGGTCGTATATGCCATGGCATGTCCGCCATCAAGCTCGACTGCTTTGCTCAGATCTTGAAATGCCTGCTCATGCTCCCGAGCCTTCAAATGTCCCAATCCCCGCCAGTAGTAGGCATCGGCATTCGAGGGCTCGAGGCGGAGCGCCCTGGAGTAATTCTCCAGTGCACGCCGCCCTTCGTCGAGGTGATCCTGGATCAGGCCTCGATACAGGTAGGCCCATGCACTCTCTCCGAGTTTGAGGGCGCGATCCAAGTCCTGCAATGCTGCTTGGTTACGCCCCAAATCCAGGTTCACCACAGCGCGATTGACGAAAACCTCGTGATTTCCGGGCAGCAGTTCGATGGCTTTGCTATAGTGGGCCAATGCGCGCTCAAACTGCCCCAGTCGATGGCAAGCGCGACCAAGCTGCAAGAGTTCAGCTTCTTGCAGAGTCTGCCGAGATGCCTCCTGGCTGGCCCGAACGGTGACCGAGGTGACCATCGCGATGCGCTCCAACTGCGAGATGACCCTAAGCCACTCTCCACGAAGGTCAGATGGCAGCTCACGCTGCCAGGGGGCCAGCATTCTGCTCCTCAGAATTGCTGCCTCACCCACGTCGCTCTCCCCACCATGCCCAAGCTGCGCTTCGACCAGTCCCTGTAACTCCTCGAACTGGGCCCATAGGCGAGTTTTCTCCTCATGGATGAGGTCCTCGCGCAGATCGAGTTCTGCGAGCAGTGCCGTACGCTCATCCATCATGAGCGCCATTCTTTGCTCAAGGAGCTCGATCTCTTTTGCATGGGTTTTCTCGAGGCGCTTCCACTGCCTTTCAACGGATTCGCTCTTGCGACCCAGGTTTAGTGCCCAGACTAGCTCAACAAGCGCCACCAATAAGAGCGTGGCCACCGGCCCCCATCTTCCGATATTCAGATCCACGACAAAGTATCTTAGCCAGGCTTCCAAGACCTGGCTCTGAGGCAGCCAAGTGCTTAACCAAGGCCAGAAGATCACTGCTAGAGCCACGATTGCGGCTACAGCTGCGACCAGCAGCAGTATCAGAACGGGTCTCCTCATGACTTCTCGATTCCCCTTGCTACGCCAAATAGGCGCGAAAACGATCCAAGAAGCGGCGCGGCAAGTACCCTTCCAGCACCGTCCCTTCACTCCCATGCGTGCTGTTTGCCACGCTGCCTTGTTCATGGAACAAAGCTGCCAGGTCGCCCCGGTCATAGGGTACTTGAACTGTGATATAAATCAGACCCGCAGACAACTCTTCATCTACCGTCTGAAGTAGCGCGTCTAGCCCAGTTCTCTCACGGGCGGAAATGGGCAGTGCGCTCGAGGTGTTCAGCAATTCCAGGTCGGCAGACTCGCGATCTGAAAGGCGATCGATCTTGTTGAGTGCAACGAGGATCGGCCGATCCTCCACACCCAAGTCTGCTAGCGTCTCCAGAACCGTCTCGTTTTGCTCCTGTGCATTGGGATGAGTTATGTCCACCACATGCAGAATCAGATCTGCCTCATTGATCTCTTCCAGCGTGGCACGGAATGCAGCGACAAGCTCAGTAGGCAGCTTCTGGATAAAGCCCACCGTGTCCGAGAAGAGCGCCTCGCGCCCTCCAGGCAGCGTGACGCGCCGTGTGGTCGGATCAAGCGTGGCAAAAAGCATATCCTCTACCAGAACCTCGGATCCGGATAGCGCATTGAGCAATGTCGACTTGCCAGCATTCGTGTACCCTACAATGGCAACCACCGGCACGGACATTCGCTTTCGCTGGCGCCGGTGAAGGGCACGGTGCCGGCGCACGTCCTCCAGCTCATCGCGGATCTGTGCAATGCGCCGCCCGATCTCACGCCGGTCCACCTCAAGCTGGGTCTCGCCAGGGCCACGGAGCCCAACGCCACCCGTCCCCCCCCGTCCAGCACCGCCCCCTGCCTGTCGTGCAAGGTGGGTCCAGGCGCGGGTTAGCCTCGGTAGCCTATACTGATACTGTGCCAATTCCACTTGCAGTTGCCCCTCGCGGGTCCGTGCATGCTGGGCAAAGATATCCAGAATCAGACTTGTACGATCAAGAAGCCTGGTGTCATCTCCCAGTGCTTCCTCCAAGTTCCGCAACTGTCGCGGTGACAGTTCCTCGTCAAAGATGACCACGTCACAGTTCAGATCAGAGCACAGCTCGACTAATTCATCTACTTTTCCAGAGCCGATTAGCGTCGCAGGGTTGAAGCGATCGAGTTGCTGCCACGTTTGGCCGGCGACCTCGAGACCAGCGGTACGCGCTAGCTGTGCGAGCTCTACCAGCGAGTCCTCGATGTACCACCGCTCGTGCGTTCCCTTGAGCTGTGCCCCCACAAGGAGGGCCTGTTCCTCAGGCATCTGGGTCTCAACCATTTTCCTGCCGATAATGCACCTCTCTTTAGATCCCTACCGAATACTGTGTTTCAAACAGGTTGCCGGTCACGGCACCGTCTGGATTCCCAGCACGACACATCACTCTTATCGGTCCTCACAACTCCAGTTGCCGCAGGCGCCGCATAGCCTCCCGGATGCGATCGGTTGCCATACCAAGGGATATCCTGACATATCCCTCGCCGTGGTCTCCAAATGCGCTTCCAGGCGTGATACTCACGCTGGCTTCCTCCAAGAGCCGGGTCGCAAATTCGGCTGACGTGTAACCAGCGGGAACTTGAGCCCAAATGTACAGGCTTGCCATGCTCTTGGCAGCCTGGATGCCGAGTTCATGCAACGCATCCAAGATTAGGTCGCGACGCTCGCGGTAGATGCTATTGCGCTCTTCCAGCCAACTCTGATCTCCCGTCAAAGCGACTACTGCAGCATCTTGGATGGGAACAAAGATCCCCGAGTCGATATTTGTCTTGGTTCGGGCAAGTGCCTCCACAGCTACGGGGCTGCCCACGGCCATGCCCACTCGCCAGCCTGCCATATTGTACGTCTTTGAGAGTGAATTGAATTCCAGAGCTACATCCATGGCGCCTGGCACTTGTAGTATGCTGGGCGCAGAGTACCCATCAAAGACTACATCACAATAGGGATTGTCGTGACAGACAAGGAGATCGTTCTGGCGCGCAAAGCCAACAGCACGCTCAAAGAACTCCAGGCTTGCCACCGCACCGGTAGGGTTGTTAGGATAGTTCAGCCACAGAATTCTCGCTGCTCGGGCAATCTCCGGGGGTATTGACTCAAAGTCGGGCAGGAAACCATTCTCCTCAAGCAGCGGCATGCGAAAAGGCCTGCCGCCTGCCAGGATAGTCCCCATGCTGTAGGTTGGGTAACCGGGGTCGGGTACGAGAACGACCTGCCCGGGATCGACGAAGGCGAAGGCTACGTTGGCAATGCCCTCCTTTGAGCCGATGAGTGGTGCTACCTGGTTCTCCGGGTCCAGCTCGACCCCAAAGCGGGCCTGATAGTAGTTGGCCATGGCTCCACGGAGTTCGGGCTTCCCGTAATAGCCCCCGTAGCCATGATGTGCTGGAACCTTGAGCGAGTGGTTCAGAGCATCCACAACAAAGTCTGGCGGAGGCAGGTCAGGGCTGCCAATATCCAAGCGGACAATGTCCTTCCCCTGCGCTTTCATGTCGAGTATGCGCCGCCCCAGCTTGGCAAAGACGTACGGTGGTAGTGTGTCAATCCTTTCAGCAACTTTCATGATCCAACTCACTCCATTATAAGAGTCGATGATTTGAACATCCTGACCGCAACACGTATTAGGCCCGTCGGCGTCCGCGCCCGAACCACTATCGCTCGGTGCTTGGCCTCACTGAAGACCCCAGCACGCGTTCCACGCTCTCTATCAACTCATCCGGCCCAAAAGGCTTGATGATGAAGCCATCCATGCCGGCGATATGCAGGCCGAGGACCCGGTCAATCTCCTGCGCCTTGGCAGTCACAGCGATGACGGGGATCTCCTTCAACCGGTCGCTGGCCCTCATCTGCCGGTATACTTCCCACCCATCCATACCTGGCATCATCAGGTCCAGTAGAACCAGATCTGGTGGATTCGCCTCTAACGCCTGGAGGCCCTCTCGCCCTCCGGCTGCCCCAACTACCTCAAATCCCTTTCTGCCCAGAATCAGATGGATGAGCTCGATCATCTCCGGGTGGTCCTCAATGCACAGGATCCGCTTCCTGTCCACAGCCTAACTCCTGGCACAGTACGAGCACATCAATAGCTTCTGGCTCTTTCCTCTCCACGTAGCACGCGCAGGGCGCCCTGTGCCAGAGCAAGCATTTCATCTTCACCTGGATATATCAGCAATGGAGCAACCCACGATACTCGCTCTCGGATCCAACCCAGCAACATCTCCGAGTGTGCGAGCCCCCCAGTCAAGATGATTGCGTCAACCTTGCCCTTCAGTACGGTCGCCATAGCCCCAATCTCCTTTGAGATCTGATAGGCCATGGCTTCGTATATCAGGAGCGCATGCTCATCACCTGCCTTGATTCGCGCCTCAACCTCTACCGCATTGTTTGTTCCCAGATGCGCCACCAGGCCGCCCTGTCCAGCCAGCTTCCTGAACATCTGCTTGTAGGTAAGGTCCAAGTCCTCATAAGGATGGACACCAAAACACATCCGCACTACATCGCCAACGGGGAGACCTCCGGCACGCTCCGGAGCAAAGGGGCCGGTGCCATCCAGCGCCTGATTAACGTCAACCATCCTGCCGTGACGGTGCGCAGTCACAGATATGCCGCCGCCCAGATGGACGACGACGAGGTGCAGATCACTGTAGGGTCGGGACAGGTCCTCAGCAGCACGCCTGGCGACCGCCTTTAGATTCAGAGCATGCGACAGGCTCTTGCGTTCGATCTCAGGCCTGCCTGAGATCCGTGCCACTTTATCAAACTCGTCGACGCATACAGGATCGACTATGTACGCAGGTATTCCAGCCCGGCTGGCAATTTCATCAGCCAAAGGTGCACCCAAGCCCGACGCATGCTGGCGCTCGGCATCACGGCGAGTTAGTTCTGCTACCATCTTCTCATTTACTGTGTAGGTGCCGCTGGCAATCGGTCGGAGCAATCCGCCTCGTGCCACGACGGCAGATAGCGTGGAGAGTGGAATCCCTCGGCTGTCCAGTAGATCGAGAACTGCCTTCAGCCTGAACTTGTATTGATCTAGTATGTGCGGAAATGCCGCGAGGTCCTGGCTATCGTGGCGCAAGGTCTCCACAAACAAAGGCTGCTCATCTTCATAGACGGCAACCTTGGTTGATGTTGAACCGGGGTTGATGACTAGCAGGCGATGCATCTAGCTCCTCTGCATATGCGCTTGGCGAGCGCGTTCAACGAGAACCAGTGTACCACAGATGGGATGAATTGACAATCTGCTTACCTGTGCGGCAGCTGGCGAACATCGACACGAACGTCAAACACCTTGCCCAGGAAACGGCCTTTCTTCTCCCCTGCCCAGATCTCGCTGCCGCAGTCAAAGGGACAATCAACTAGCACCACGAGCCGATCACCGTCGAACCGTATATCCAAGTCCTCGACAGCACTGACGTGACCTCGGTCCAGCCCGTCAGCCAGGCGGAGAAGTGCGCCGAGCACCGTGACAACATCCCGATCATCTGGGTCCAATGCGGCAAAGCCCTTGTGCGAAAGCTTTGGCTTCGCCCCGCGGTGGTATCGGGCCACATTTGCCACGATATGCTTCTCCCGGTCTGTTAGCCCAGGGAGTTCAGCCTCCATGATGATACGGTACGCAGTTTTGTGGTGACCCCAGTAACCCTCAACGTAGCCAATGTCGTGTAACAGACCGGCACAGAACAGCAGATCTCGATAACTGTCATCCAATTCGTGCAGCTCTGCAGTGAGATCGAAAAGCTGAACCGCGAGCCGTGCATCTTGGCTGCTATGTTCCTCCTCAAAGTGGTAGCGCCTTCCCAGAGCAATGCACGCAGTGTAGGTTGCCTCCTCCATTCAGTTCCCTCCAGTTAGGCCGAGTACATACAAAACACTGTGCAGACATGTCGCTGCTTCACCAAGCAGCGACCATGAGCTATTCTAGCCGCTGTCGTGTCTGCTGTCAAATGGCTGCCAACACAACATTCGCCATGCAACGGAAATTTGTTGACACGACACTTCTATGGTATATTGGCGCTTCGCCTGACCCGGGGAGCACAAAAGAGATGCGTCCAGACCACCGCTGCGCCATGGGCACGCAGACGACACTCCCCAAGGGTACTATGCTTGGAAGGATAAGATTGGATGCACACACAACTACGTTTGAACGTGCTAGCAGCCCTGATTGTCTCAACCCTGCTGCTGACCGGCTGTGGAGTTGAAGGCACAGCTCCTTCGCTTGAAGAATCTCCGCTCCACTCCGAAGCTCTGAAGATGGCCGTGATACCCGTGATGGATATTCTGCCTTTTCATGTTGCCAAACAGAATGGCTACTTTGAGCAAGTAGGCGTAGCCGTTGAGCTGGTCCCTGTCAAGAGCGCTCAGGAACGCGACACGCTCATGCAGACTGCCCAGGTTGATGGCATGCTCACCGATCTGCTGTCGCCGGTGCTCTTTAACCAAGAAGAGACACAGATCAGTGTGGTCCGGACGGCGAGAAAGGTCTATCCAGACTCGCCCCTATTCAGCATTCTGGCGCGCCCTGGCAGCTCAGTGGCATCGCCTCAGGATCTCGCTGGTGTAAAGATCGGCACTGCGCAGAATACTGTAATCGCATATATCACCGACCGGATGCTGGAGGCCGCAGGCCTCACAGCCGAGCAGATTGCCTCTCAAGAGGTGAGCGCCATCCCTGTGCGTTTCGAGTTGCTGATCAACGGCGAGATACCTGCAGCAACACTTCCCGATCCGCTGGCTTCAGGTGCGATCGCGGCAGGGGCGGTGCTGGTGGTGGATGATACCTCGGTGCCCGATCTGTCGCAATCGATTCTGACCTTTAGCGTTGACGCTCTGGAGTCCCGGCCAGAGGACGTCCGCAGGTTCCTGGTCGCCTGGGAGATGGCTGTCGAGGAGCTCAACGACAATCCAAAAGCATACAACGAACTGCTCATCGAAGAAGGACGCGTTCCCGAGTCTATACAGGGCACGTTTCAGATGCCTCCGTTCCCAGAAGCCAGCGTGCCAACTCCGGAACAACTCGCCGACGTTGTGAGTTGGTCTATCGAGAAGGGCCTGATCGACGCTGATATTCCCTATGAGCGGATGGTGGATGACAGCTACCTGCCGTAGCTGCCCGAGATGAGCATGTCCCAGACCCCGGAGATCTCTTCTTGGAAAGCGTGGGGGATTGCCATACGCCCCAAGACCCTGCCTGCAGCAGTGGCACCTGTGCTTGTTGGCACATCTCTCGCAGCGAGGGATGGGTTGTTTTCCCCCCTGCCGGCTTTGGCAGCGCTGCTTGGTTCATTGCTCATCCAGATCGGCGCCAATCTGGCAAATGACTATCTTGATTATGTCAATAGCGTGGACGTGCCAGGGCGGATTGGACCCAGACGAGTGGCTCAGAGTGGTCTGATTCCCCTACGGAGCTTGCGCATCGGTACTGCTGGTACCTTTGTTCTTGCAGCTCTGGTGGGTGCATATCTGACCTACGTCGCTGGATGGCCCATCTTGTTGCTAGGCCTAGCCTCATTACTCGCTGCCCTTGCCTATACAGGGGGCCCCTTCCCTATCGGGTACCATGGCCTGGGTGACCTCTTTGTGTTTCTGTTTTTCGGACTTGCTGGAGTCTGTGGCACCTATTATGTGCAGGTGCTCAGCATCAACGTGACGGTATTGGTGGCCGCGATCCCCGTAGGCGCGCTCACCGTCGCCATCCTGGTGGTCAACAACCTCCGCGACATCGGGACAGATCGGTTGACTGGAAAGCGAACACTGGCGGTGATGATCGGTGCACAGGCCACACGGGGGGAATACCTGCTGCTGTTAGGGCTGGCCTACGCTGTTCCTGCGCTTTTCTGGATTATCGGATGGTCGGCAGCGTGGGGACTACTGCCCTGGCTGTCGTTGCCACTCGCTGTTCGTCTGGTAAGGATCATCTTTGGTACCGCTGACGGCACAGCCCTTAACAGGGCTCTGGCAGGCACAGCAAGCCTGGACCTTCTCTTCTGCATCCTCTTTGCCGCCGGCCTCGTGTTGTGAGCAGCACAATGCACAAGTCTCAAGGCGCGTCTGGGAATTTCGTCGGGAACTCGCCCACACCAATGATCGATGTTCGGAATCTGGCCTTTAGCTATCCTGAGCAGCCTGCACTCTTTGAGGGCTTTGATTGGCGGGTTGCCCAGGACGAGAGCTGGGTCGTTATTGGTCCCTCGGGTTGCGGCAAATCCACCCTGCTGTACCTGCTCGCTGGACTGCGACATCCATCCACGGGCGAAATATGGGTCGGCGGCGAGAGATTGAGCCGACCGCGGCCAAGTACCGGCCTCATACTTCAGGACTATGGCTTGTTGCCGTGGTCCACTGTGGAGGAGAACGTCGCCCTAGGTCTGCGGATCCGGCGGCTTTACGGACCGGATGGACGCCATGCGCCTGATGAACGCCGCCTGACGTCCAGCGAGGTCCGGGACGTTGCTGGCGGCTGGCTGGAACGGCTTGGTATTGCCAGACTGCGAAAACAGTATCCGGCACAGATCTCCGGCGGCCAGCGCCAGCGTGTGGCCATTGCTCGGACACTCGCCATGAATCCAGATCTTTTGCTGATGGATGAACCATTCTCTTCCCTCGATACGTTTACACGCGAGGATCTAGAACAGCTCACACTGGAGCTTCGGTCCGAGACAGGGGTTACCACCGTAGTAGTAACCCATAATATCGAAGAGGCCGCATATCTGGGTCAGCGGCTGCTGCTGCTAAGGCAGCCACCTCACCGGCTGCCCCTTGTAATCGAAAACCCTCAGGCTGGGCAGATTGATTTCCGGGAACACCCGGCATTCCAGGCAAGATGTAGCGAGATCCGCCAGCTCTTGGGAGACACGCCACATGCGCAAGCGTGATCTGTTGCTCGCCACCGCCGGACTGCTTCTGTTCTGGCAGCTGGTCTCACTTGCCGTGAACAAGCCAGTACTGCCTCCTCCTTGGAAGGTTCTACGAGCCTTTGCTCTGGAATTTCCTCAGGATCTCGGCATGCACATGCTAGTGAGTGGCTGGCGTGTCGTAGCCAGCATTGCCATAGCTGTTGCCTTTGCCTTGCCGGCAGGCCTGGGCCTTGGTTTGAGCCCTAGGGCAAATCGGCTTGCAGGGCCGGCGATCTATCTGTTGTATCCTATTCCCAAGATCGTCTTTCTCCCGGTGATCCTGCTTCTGCTGGGTATCGGCAATCTCTCCAAGGTCTTTGTCATCTCGCTCATCCTCTTCTTCCAGATATTGGTGGTGGTTCGCGACGAGGCTGCGAACCTTCGCCCGGAATTGATCGCATCTGTTCGTTCGCTCGGTGCGGGAAGGCGCGCGCTCTTCCGCTTTGTCTATCTGCCAGCCTGCTTGCCTGCCGTACTTACCTCCCTGCGAGTAAGCATAGGTACCGCTATTGCAGTCCTCTTTTTCGCCGAATCCTTTGCCACCACATCTGGTCTCGGGTATTATATCATTGTCGAGACTTGGGGCCGGCTCGCCTATGCTGAGATGTACGCAGGTGTAGTGGGAATGAGCTTGCTAGGTCTGGCGCTGTACTTCATCGTGGATAGATTGCAGCGCCACATGTGCCCCTGGCTCACCGCTGGCTGAGTCCCACAGCCAACACAAGCCGTCCCAATCTGAATATCTTGACTTGGCACCCCTGTCGCTATATACTGGGGTTGGCAATGCGTGCGAGTCAGCGCCATGAAGAGATTGTCAGGATTGCAAATATGCCCACAGGTGTGCAGAGATTGGAAGGCACGATGACGGTAAACGAGCAGGGCCAGTTGGTTGGCGCGTATGGATTGTTGGCAGACCGTCTACCTCTGGGCATCTTTGCCCTGGACGCTGGGGGCATGGTGCTGGATGCAAACCCTGCCTTCCTGTCGGTACTCGGTATTGCCTCCCTCAGAGCCGCACGAGAGATCGAGTTACTTAGCTATCGCCCACTCGTGGAAGCAGGTATTGCTCAGGACCTGCAGCGATGTCTGCAATCACAGGAACCGGTAACTGCTGACCGCCCGTTTGTCAGCCAACAGGGCAAGAGCTCCTATCTACACCTGCAGTTGATCCCCGCCGTTGAGCCTGGCAAGGATTCAGTTGCCATTCATGGGATCGTAGAAGATATCAGCGAACATGTGCTAACCGAGGAGTTGCTTCGCGAATACCAGCGGCGTTTTGAAGAGGCCAATGTACAGCTCGCCAAGTTCTCCTATGCTATTGAGCAGAGCGCCAACATGGTGATGATCACCGATCTCAAGGGCACCATCGAGTACGTCAACCCCAAGTTCGTCGAGGTCACGGGCTATTCCACCGGCGAAGCTGTGGGCCAGAACCCGCGCATGCTCAAATCGGGACGTCAGAGCCAAGCCTTCTACGAGGACCTGTGGCAGACCATTACCTCGGGGCGGCAGTGGCACGGCGAGTTTCAGAACAAACGCAAGGACGGCACAATCTACTGGGAGCTAGCCTCAATCGCGCCTGTGACGGACCCAGCCGGCAGAATGACCCATTTTATTGCGATCAAGGAGGACATCACCGACCGCAAGCATGCCGAAGACGTCCTTCGCCATACCATGGAGAGGCTGGAGATACTTCATGAGATTGACCAGTCGGTGCTGGCGGCTCAGGTACCTGATACGGTTGCCCTGGTAGCCATCCGCCGCATCCGACGCCTGATCCCTTGCCGGCGTATAATGGTGCTTTCCATGGGCAAGGACGGCCAACCTGTCCTCCTGGCATCCGAGTCCAGTAGCGAGTCTCATTCTATGACCGATCTGGATCTCTATCAGGAAATACTCGAAGAACGCCCCCTCGGCAGTGGTCTGGTCCAGGGTTGCGAGGACCTGGCTGAGCTAGGTGTGAAGACAGCGCTTCAGAAATCGCTGCATGATGAGGGCATGCGTTCGTATATCGCAGTACCCTTGTTCATACAGTCGCAATTGGTTGGTACCCTGATCTTGGAGTCGCAAGAACCGAATGCGTTTTCAGCAGAGCACATTGAAGTTGCCATGGAAGTGGCTGCCTCCCTCGCAGTTACAATCCGGCAAGCGAGGCTGTACGAGCGGGCACAGCAAGAGATCAGCGATCGAGTGCAAGCGGAGGATATACTTCGCCAGCATGCCAGTGAGCTAGGGGCGAGAAATGCCGAGCTGGATGCCTTTGCGCACACCGTGGCCCACGACTTGAAGAATCCGGTCAGCTCTGTGGTAGGCTATGCTGACGTACTTCGACGAAACTACGCCAGCCTACCCACGGAGGTGCAGATCGAGTTCCTCGATGTCATCACCCGTAATTCGCGCAAGATGGCCTCGATTATCGATGAATTGCTTCTTTTGTCCAGTGTGCGCGGCATGCGCAAGGTCGAGATCCATCCCTTGGACATGGGACGTATCGTCGCAGAGGCGCGCGGGCGGCTGCTACACCTCATAGAAGAGCACGCAGCAGAGATCCAGCTGCCGGCCAGCTGGCCCGTTGCCATGGGGTATAGCCCCTGGGTCGAGGCGGTATGGGCGAACTATATCAACAATGCCCTAAAGTACGGGGGCAATCCGCCGAGGGTCCAATTGGGTTCGACGGTACATGCCGATGGATGGATCCGCTTCTGGGTACGTGACAACGGAGATGGTCTATCTGGAGAGGAGCAGGCACGGTTGTTCACGCCCTTTGAACGGCTCCACGAGGTGCATGCTCAGGGCCACGGCCTGGGCCTGTCCATAGTGCAGCGAATCGTCAAGAGGTTGGGTGGGAACGTTGGAGTTGAGAGCCCCGGTGTGCCCGGGGAGGGTTGTGAGTTCTACTTCACGCTCCCCGCATTGCCAACGACCTGACAGAAAGCCTGGCAGCTAGGGATCTGCAGTGTGCATGGCAGAATTCGATCGAGAGGAGAGTAGCACATGTCAACAGAAGATAATAGCAGGGCCAAGGCCACTCAAATACCAGAGGACCGGATCACCGAAACCCAGCATGTCCTCGAGATCGATGGTGAGCAGATCCACTATACGACCCGGACCGGTACCATAGTTCTCAAGGAAGAGTCAGAGGCACAGGACAAGACATCGGAGGGTGAGAAGCCGAGGGCGTCCATCTTTTTCGTGGACTACACAAAGGAGCGTCCGGAGAGTGTTGATGAATCCGCATGGCATAGCTCACGCCCCATCACCTTCTCCTTCAATGGAGGTCCGGGCTCATCCTCCGTCTGGCTGCACCTTGGGCTCTTGGGCCCGCGGCGGGTTTGTGTGACTGATAGTGACGACAATCCCCTGCCGCCGCCTTACAAGCTCGAAGACAACCTACACAGCCTGTTAGATGTAACAGACCTCGTGTTCATAGATCCGGTGAGCACTGGATACAGCCGTGCACTCGAGGGTGAGAAAGCAGCGCAGTTTCACGACTTTAGGAAGGATATTGAGGCCGTGGGCGAGTTCATCCGCCTGTATGCATCGCGCTTCAAGCGCTGGTCCTCTCCAAAGTTCTTGATCGGTGAGAGCTACGGTACCACAAGGGCAGCCGGGCTTTCAGGCTACCTGCAGGACCGCCACGGCATGTACTTTAACGGTGTGATGCTGATATCGACGATTCTGAACTTTCAGACAGCACGTTTCGCCGCAGGCAACGACTTGCCCCACATCCTCTTTCTACCCACGTACACTGCCACGGCCTGGTACCATCACAAACTTGCAGACGACCTGCAGAAGGACCTACACGCTACCCTCGCTGAGGTCGAGGCCTTTGCCATGAGCGACTACGCCCTGGCAATGATGCAAGGCGATGCACTGCCAGTGGATGAGCGGAAGAGGTTTGCCACGGCACTGGCTCGCTACACCGGGCTATCGCGCGAGTACATCGAGCAAACAAACCTCCGCATCAACATCTATCGCTTCGTAAAGGAGCTGTTGCGCGATCATCGCCGAACGGTAGGCCGCCTGGACACCCGGTTCACAGGAGTTGATCGGGACGCGGCAGGAGAGCGCTACGAGTTCGATCCCAGCTACGCTATCATTCAGGGGCCGTATACAGCTACGCTGAATGACTATGTGCGCAATGAGCTTGGATTCGAGAGCGATCTGCCATACGAGATTCTGACAGACAGGGTCCATCCATGGCGCTTTGAGGAGCATCAGAACCAGTACGTGAATGTTGCCGAGACGTTGCGCGCGGCCATGTCCAAGAACCGGTTCCTGCGCGTGTTCGTTGCCAATGGATACTATGACCTGGCAACTCCCTATCTAGCCACCCGGTATACCTTTGATCACATGGAGTTGGACGAGAGGCTGCGGGAGCACATCACCATGAAATACTACGAGGCTGGCCACATGATGTACATTCACGACGAGTCGTTGGCAGCGCTCAAAAGGGACCTCGTCGAGTTTGTCAAGTCGTCTGTGACAGCGTGACGGCCAGCTCATCGCAACTGAGTACTCGGCGCTGGAGTTTCTCGGGACTTGACAACACTCCCGGCCTATGCTATTCTCTCCGCCGGTTTGCTCAGGAAGGACCTTGGAAGGCTCGCCTGGGCTGCAGTAGATAGAAGTCGTGAAGGAGGACTTGGTCGATGGAAAACAAGACCCTGGGTACTGTCAAATGGTTCAGCCGGATGAAAGGCTGGGGCTTTATCGAGCCCGACGGAGGCGATGGGGATGTCTTTGTCCACTATGAAAACATCACCGGCGACGGGTTTCGCAACCTGGAAAAGGGGGAACGCGTGCAGTTCGTGATTGAGGACACGCCAAAGGGACCAAAGGCAATTGAGGTTTCTATAGTCGAGGAGCCCATGGCCCTATAGCGCCAGGAGCTTGCACTTCCACCCCCGCTGCACAAGACAACGGGGGTGTTTTTCATGGTAGATTCAACCGGCGATGATACGAGTAGACGATGACGTCGACAGTGTGACGAGCACTCTTCCTGTTATCGAACCGGAGCGCTCTTACTCGTGCGTGATCGGCTTGTCGGTGAAGAGATAGTCCTTCAACTCGTCCGAGAACGTTGGATCCTGTCTGCGTATCCACTCAAGTACCATTGCAGCGTGCTCTTTTTCTTCATCTCGATTGTGGGCAAGGATCGACTTTAGTTCGGCATCCTTGCACGCATCGACTCGCTGATGGTACCAGTCAACAGCCTCCAATTCCTCGATGAGAGAGACTAGCGCACGATGCATGTCTCTCGTGGCATCAGAAAGCTCACTTATTGGTTCGTGATAGCCGGCACTAGACATGTTTCTTCCTCCTAGCAAATGATTTGAGTATCGATATGTTTCTATCCTACACTCTCAACCTGAATTGCGCAAATCTAATTTTGGGCAGGACAGCCGCCCGCTGTCTCAACTGCAGGTAGCGCCAGGTAGCTCCTTTGTGATTCGGGTGCCCAGCCCCTGGAAAGATTCCTCCAGATCATAGTCGGAAAAGCCATCAGCGAGCAGGCACTCTTTGCTTTGACATCTGCACTGCCTGAAGCTATACTGTTGCAGTTGTGGTCAGAAGTACGCAAGCCACATTACGCGTGTAGGGGAGAGCGGCATGAGCCGATTTCGCCGCAATCTGATATTGGCTGGCATCGTAGGCTT
>P_1C_Sed_3_UnCtyDRAFT_1000036_pt1 | contig 20834 bp, 17 predicted proteins | sample Pon1CUnioCityCA_FD_10233 | JGI IMG/M metagenome (IMG submission 10233) | reverse complement strand
GAGCCGAAGGCCCGGAGCCAGAGTCTTGGAGAAAGTGCCCAGGTAAATTGTGCGCTCGGGGATATACGTGCAGATGGGAGGAACATCCTCACCCTCATATCGCAGCTGCCCGTAGGGATCATCCTCGACCACAGGCAGATTCAGCTTCGTGGCCACCTCGGCAAGCCGCTCTCGGCGCTCCTGAGTTAGCGTCGTTCCAGCTGGGTTGTGAAAATTGGGCAGCACGTAGATGAATTTCGGCGGCCTTCCAGAGTCGGCTATCGCTTTTTCGTATGCGTGCTCAACCTCATCGACCACCATGCCTTCCTCATCGAGTCGCACCGTATGATACCTGGCCTGATATGCATTCCAGGCCTGGATGGCCCCTAGGTAGGTCGGACGACCTGTCAGCACATAATCGCCGGGATCGAGCAGTATCTTGCCAATCAGATCCAACGCTTGCTGAGAGCCGTTCGTTAGAAGGACGTTCTCCGGGATGGAAGGAACGCCGTATCGATGCATGGAGTCGGAGAGGTACTGCTTGAGAGGCAGGTATCCCTCCGTGGCACTGTATTGCAGGGCCTCCGCACCGTCTTCGCGGACAATATACCGACAAGCCTCCTCCACTTCCCGGATAGGAAAGAAGTCCGGAGCAGGAAGCCCTCCAGCGAATGAAATGATATCCGGCTTCTGCGTCAGCTTGAGCAACTCGCGGATAGCCGAGCTCTGCATCCGGTCCGTACGCGAGGCGAGGTACGGGCCCCAGTCCAATTCCGGTATGTCGCGGTCCAGGTCGACGTTCAGATCCATCATGACCTCCGTTGGGTGTTGATCGGGCAATGCCCGAATGTCTTGGAGAACAGCAGAGCAGCTTGTTAGAGGTGCTCTGTATCTGCGGATCGTCCACGAGCCGCCGCCACTCAGTCGAGCTCCGCCCTGACGGCTAGGGAATCAACGATAGACAAAAGAAAAGGCCCATTCGAAATGTGACTCTCGATATGGGCCGATCTCATCACCATGTTGAGTAGGGGCATCATTCCCGTCGCAAGACCGACTCTTGCATGCGGATACGATGACGAAGGTAACGGGCTGGCTGGTTGCACGACAAGAATCACCCCGACAACCTCACTAGCAGTTGATTGTGGCGCTCACAGCCTCTGCCACGAAGCACCCGCCGCTGGACCTCGTCCCCAAGCTGACCTGTGCGACAATTCTAGCACCAGATGAGCGGGGGGTCAAATGGTCAACTGGGTTCTGCAGCAGTGATGGCGATAGGTCAGGTGGTGAACCCAGAATCCGTCCAGTACCGCGGGATCGAGTTGACGCGATGGAATGCGACGCTGACGCCAGCCGTTTCGACGGGAAGAGGCACGAGTACGAACAGGACGAATCATTGGCAGATGTGTCCTGTGAGCCCGGCAAAGTGCATCGTGTGCCGTCAATGTACACAAGTGTACCGCGGTGTGAAGGAATTGCGCGTCTTCACACTTGCCAGTCGGGGTCTCAGCGCCACCGTCACGCCAGACTTGGGACTGTCTCTGGGCGAAACAGTGTGCGACGGGTGCCTAACATGCGCCGAGATCTGTTCCAGTGGTGCCCTCATAGCCCCCAAGACTGCAGCAGCGGACGCGGTCGATCCTGTTCAGACCTGAAGCCAAGGTTCAGCAGTGGAGATTGAGAGAAATGCCGTCTCGAAGACAGGCACTACCCGGGCTCAGTGGTGCCTGCCTTGTTCCTCATCTATGCCGGGCCTCCGCACCAGGTGTTGCGAGCTTTTAGTGCAACGGCACCGTCCCCACTGGATACCGAAACCGATCATTCACCACCCGGCGGAGAACGGCCTAACACCTCCTGATACTCCGACGGACCAAGTGGACCTCATCCATGTCCACCAAGAGCGCCAATCCGGCATAGACACAGCCGCCCACCAGGCCTGACACCCCGACAACCAGCAACTCGCCCATCGTGCCCGCTGGTGCCACCCGCGACAGCCCAATTACGGCCAAGTACACCATCGCACCCATCAATGCTGACAGGGGGACTGCCGTGAAGACGGTCTTCCACATTCCCTCCCCGGCCAAGTGGCCCATTCTCTTTCGCAACAAGAACAGCATCAGAACGGCGTGGGCGGCCCACTTGAGAGAGTTGGCAAGAACCAGCCCATTCAACGTAAGAGGAGCGAACAATGTCGGCGCCAGGGCCGCGACGACGTACAAGACCACCGTCGCCACACCAACTAGAGCCGGTGTCCAGGTGTCCTGTCGAGCGTAGAAGGCGAATATGAGCGGTTGATCCACGGCAGCAAAGACCAACCCCAGTAAATGGAAGCGCAAGGCCGCCACGGTCGCCAGCGTGTCGACAGACGTAAAATCGCCATGCTCAAAGACCAGCTTCACAAGAGGGGTTGCCAGCACCCAGAGCCCGACGGTTGCCGGTATGGTAAGAGCAAGCACAAGTCTCAAGCCTTGACCCAGTGTCGAGTTGAACTCCTTGAGGCGCCCATTGTTCGTCTGCCGAGACAAGGTAGGCAAGATGGCAATCGATATGGCCGTCCCAACCAAACCCAGGGGAAACTGAATGATCGTGGCAGAGTAGGTCATCCAGGATGGAGACGCTGGGCCAGTATGAGAGGCAAGACGATAGCTCAGCAGTTCTGCCACCTTGTCGACCCCCAAGCCGGCGAGAATGGGTATGTACAGACGGCCAATGCGCCGCAAGGCCGGATGATGGAGATCAAAACCCGGGCGCAGCCGTGCGTCCCGCAGGCCGGGTAGCTGCAAAATCACTTGGAGCAAGGATCCAACTAGCAATCCGACCGCCATGCTGTAGACTCCCCATCTCTTGCCCAGCACCAGCGCAAGGACAACCATCGCGACGTTGAAAAATACAGCTGTGAATGCCGGCAGGGTGAAGCGCTTCAACGCATAGAGAGCGCCGGACAGCACCCCGGCCAAACTCAAGAACAAAACACCCGGAAGCATTACGCGCAATAGCCCCACCGCCAGGCGCTGGTCCGAAGCGGGCAGCCCTCCCGCAGAGAGGCTCACCAGTTGCGGAGTCAGGAACTCACCGACGAGGACGAATACGCAGACAAGCACGGTGACAGCGGTCAGCAGCAGACCTAGCAGATGCCATAGTTCCTTCCGCCGCTGTGGACCCGCGTAGTCAGACAGAACCGGAATAAGAGCAGAGTTGATCATCCCGCCGATGACGAGGGCGTAGATGATCTTGGGAAAAGCCATCGCCGTGTCCAGAGCACTGACATTGCCCCCCGCCCCAAAAAGGTCCGCCTTGACTATCTCGCGGACCAGGCCCAGAACACGGCTGAAAACGTTGCCTAGGGCGATGATCCCAGCCGCGTGTGCGACCTCGATGCCTTGGTGCAACGACGAGTTGTCGGTTTCTGGCAATGCCTGAATCTACCCCCCTGACGATTCGTGAAGCCGCTACTGGAGCACTGGTGAGGACACACGAGCCAACGCACCACTCTGATCGCCCATCCATTCTACCGCGATTCAGGAATGGCTACAAACCGCGGCCGCGTGGTAGTCTCAGTTGGCGGCGCAACGCCACGCTTGCACGGAGATCTGAAACATGGTAGAATTCACGCGTCGTTTGGGTAGACATAATTAAGGAGGAGACGGTGTCGCTGAGCAAGAGCGAAAAACAGGCGATCATTGAGGACTACGGTCGTTCAGGCAACGACACGGGGTCCCCTGAAGTTCAGGTCGCGCTGCTAACAACTCGGATCACCCAGTTGACGGAGCACTTGAAGGAACACAAGCACGACGAGCACTCTCGCCGCGGCCTGATCAAGATGGTTGGCCAAAGGCGGCGCCATCTAAACTACCTGAGTCGCAAGGAACCGGATCGTTACAAGGAGATCATCAAGCGACTTGGATTGCGAAGATAGGCAATCGCTCAGGAAAACCCAGAAGGCACGTGAGACAGACGAGTAGATCTGAACATGGTTCAGTCATCTGCTCGTTTAGTACGTATGACAGTTGAGACCGGACGGGGGGCCAGGAATTGGGGGGTGCAACGTAGCTCAGGTAGCCAGCTACGAGTCAGCCTCCAGTCCCTGCATCTCTCTGTCCGGTCCTAGACATGGAGGTACAAAGTGAATAGCCATTCGTTCACCGCAACATTGGGCGACGAGACCCTGACATTCGAGACCGGCAAGCTCGCCCCCCAAGCAGGCGGTGCCATTACAATTTCGTCCGGCGACACAAAGTTGCTGGTCACAGCGACGATGTCGCGGGACGTTCGTGAGGGGATCAGTTTCTTCCCCCTTACCGTTGACTTCGAGGAGCGGCTCTACGCAGCAGGCCGGATTCCCGGTTCTTTCTTCCGCCGCGAAGGGCGACCCCCTGAGTCAGCCACATTAATCGCACGACTGACAGACCGCCCTCTCCGTCCGCTCTTCCCGAAGAAGATGCGCAATGACGTGCAGATCATCATCACGCCCCTGTCGCAAGATGAGAAGCACCAGTCAGACATACTCTCCATCATCGCTGCGTCAGCCGCGTTGACGATCTCGGACGTCCCCTTCGATGGCCCGATCGGAGCGACCCGCATCGGCTACATCGACGGAGAACTGGTCGTCAACCCAACGCTTCCTCAAATGGCGGAAAGCGCACTTGATCTGAGACTGGCCGGCAGTAGCGACGCGCTTCTTATGGTGGAAGCAAACGCGGAAGAAGTCAGCGAAAGTATCATGGTGCGGGCCCTTCGTACGGGTCACGAAGCGATCCAGGACGCGATCAACACGCAGCGCCACATGCGGGATGCCGTCGGTAAGCCGAAGCGGGATTACACGCCGTTAGGCGTGGTCCCCGACGAGCTGGTAGAGACCATGCGGCAGGAGGCAAGTGATCGAATCGCCGATGCTTTCTACCAGGCTGAGGACAAGAAGGATCGCGACAATCAGGTCCGAGCGCTGCAAGATGAGATGGTAACTCGCTTCGGGGAGACGTGGGATAGTGGTGTCATCAAAGAAGCCATGGACAAGATCGCACGCGACATCATCCGAGGGCGAACCATCTACGACAACCAGCGTCCCGACGGGCGAAGGTCGGACGAGCTTCGCTCCCTCTCTGCGGAAGTCGGATTGTTGCCGCGGGCCCACGGGTCGGGGCTCTTCACCCGTGGTGAGACACAGGTCCTATCCGTAGCCACGCTGGGAACGCCTCGAGAGGAACAGATCATCGACGATCTCTCCCCTCGCGAGAAGAAGCGGTACATGCATCACTACAACTTTCCGCCCTTCAGCACTGGCGAGACCTGGCCGCTGCGCGGCCCCAAGCGACGAGAGATCGGACACGGCGTCCTTGGCGAGCTGGCACTGCGGCCCGTCCTGCCCAGTGAGGACGATTTCGCCTACACGATGCGCGTCGTGAGCGACGTGCTCAGTTCAAATGGCTCGACGTCAATGGCCAGCGTTTGCGGCAGTACACTCTCGCTGATGGATGCGGGTGTTCCCATTAAGGCCCCCGTAGCCGGCATCGCTATGGGTCTGATGAAGGAAGGCGATCACTATCAGATCCTTACGGATATCCAGGGGCTGGAGGATCACATCGGAGACATGGACTTCAAAGTAGCTGGCACCCGTGACGGCGTGACGGCACTCCAGATGGACATCAAACTTGGAGGGATCTCCTACGAGCTCCTAGAAGAAGCACTGGGCCAGGCCCTTGACGCTCGTCTCGCCATTCTGGATGTGATCTCCGGCGCCATCGAGGAGCCTCGCGACGATCTTTCACCCTACGCGCCGCGGATGACCATTATTCATGTCAACCCAGACAAACTGGGGGCTGTGATTGGATCGGGCGGCTCAACCGTGCGCTCGATCGAAGAAGAATGCGACGTGAGCGTCGACATTGAGGACGACGGCACAATTTACGTCGCTGCAACAAGCGGGCCTTGCGCCGATAAGGCACTGGCCATGATCGAGGCCTTAACTGAAGAACCCGAGGTAGGCCAGATTTACACAGGACGCGTGGCGAGAACGACAGACTTCGGTGCCTTCGTTGAAATCTTGCCCAATACAGATGGTATGGTCCACATCTCCCAGCTGTCCAACGAGTACGTCGACAGCGTCGACGACGTGGTGCACGTCGGAGACGAGATCATGGTGATGGTAACCAACATCGACCGGGAGGGAAAGATTCGCCTATCGCGCCAGGCGGTGCTAGAGGGGTGGACCCCTGAGGAAGCCCGCGCTGCGGATAAGCCCAGCGGTGGACGCCGACGACGGTAAATGGGGAGAGCCTAGGAGAACGCTAGGGAGAATCCTATGGACGAGACTAGGCAAGAGACTGTCCCCGCCGAAGGACCCGCGTCGACGGGTCCTGAGCCTCGCGCTTCGGGCTGGCTGCTGGGGGCGCTCCGCGAGATAGGCGAGACCGTCATACCGGCCGTCGTTATCGCACTATTCATCAACCTCTTCTTGGCTCAAGCGACTCAAGTGCTCGGCCAGAGCATGGAGCCGACGCTGCACAGTGCTCAGCGCGTGGTGATCGAGAAGATCACGTATCGCTTTCACGGGCCGCGCCGGGGGGATATCGTCGTCATCGACTCTCCAAAACAGAGCGAGATGCTGATCAAGCGCGTGGTCGGCCTGCCGGGTGAAACCGTTGAGGTGAGAAGCGGGCGCGTGTTCGTCGACGGCATGCTCTTGGAAGAGGACTGGGCTGTGAAGGAAGGTGGAGGAAGCTATGGTCCTCAAACGATTCCTCCACTCCACGTCTTCGTGCTTGGCGACAACCGGGGCGCGTCTAACGACTCGCGCAGTTTCGGTCCTGTGCCGATCGAGGATATCGTTGGTCACGCCTGGATATCCTACTGGCCTATTGAAGACATTGGGTTCGTCGAGTAGAGATCGCACTTCCTAACGACAAGGGCCAGGCAGCTGCCTGGCCCTTGTGGCTTCCTGGGCCCGAAGCGGAGCTCTCTTCACCCGTTCCGCCACGAGGCAATCGCGCCGGGCCGAGGTAGCACTTGGATGCTCCACGCTGTTGACCGGGATGGTGAATCTGGCTCTATAGAAATTCCCTCACATCGTGCCTGACCGCGTACGCCGCAGCCTCGGTGCGGTTTGACAGGCCCAGTTTTCCCAGGATGCTGCTCACATAGTTCCGGACCGTCCCCTCCCCGAGATATAGTGACTCGGCGATCTCACGATTCGTCTTTCCCTCAGCAACTTGCGCCAGGACGCGCATCTCCTGGTCGGTAAGATCGGCGAAGGCCTCCGCATGTTCCTTGCGCGCCGCCTCGCGTACCCGATCAAAGACGCGCTGGGTCAAGGTTGGGTCCAGCAGCGCCTCACCTCTCGCCACCGTCTCCAGAGCACGTATCAGATCGTCGTTGCCGATCTGCTTCAGAACATAGCCACAAGCCCCCGCCGCGATCGCATCAAATAGCATCTCGTCTTCCGCATACGATGTGAGCATGATGACCTTAGTGTCGGGCGCCCGCTCCACAATCTGCTCACAAGCGTCGATGCCACTGCCTCCCAGCAAACGAATGTCCATGACGACAACATTGGGTTGCAGCAGCAATGCTTTTCGCACGGCATCCTTGGCCGTAGCAGCCTCAGCGACCACGGAGAAATTGGCATGTGTCTCAATCAGAGTGCGCAGGCCAAGCCGTACAACCTCGTGATCGTCTGCAATCAGTATCTCAAGTGACATGATATGATCTCGGCGTGGGAAGGGCAAATCGATCTACTGAGCGTCCCGCTCCAGGTGAGCGACTATTCTTTGCTGGTAAGGCACCGTGAGAGTGAGACGCAAGCCCCTTCCAGGGGCCGTGTCCACAACCAGTCTCCCATTGAGCAGCCGGGTTCTCTCGCGAATGTTCCGCAAGCCATGACCATTGTCACCGGGAATCGACGAGAGTCCGACCCCGTCGTCAGCCACGCTCAAGCTCAGGGCGTCACAACAGTACTCCAGCCGGACGGCCACGCACTGGGCATGCGCGTGACGGGCTACGTTGGTCAGCGCCTCGCGGGCGATCTGCAGCACGTGCCGGCGTCGCTCCGCATCCAGTTGTCTAGTTTCTTGGCCCTCCACGACGAACTCCGTCGCCAGCAGGGTGTTGACGCGGAAGTCCTCCAACATCTCGCACAAGCCGGTCTCTAGATCTTCCTGAGGCATCTCCCCGCGCAGGTCGAAGATGTATCGTCGGATATCCTGTATCGCCTGGTTCAGGTTTTCAATGGCTACCGTCAACTGCTTGCGTGCCTCCGCGGGCCTCGCACGTACGTTCTGCCGGGCACCTTCCAGGATCAGACCAGAGGCATAGATGGACTGAATGATACCATCGTGCAGATCTCGCCCGATGCGCTCTCTCTCCGCCACCAGGGCCTGCATCTTCTCCACGCTCTCCACCCACATCTCGATCTCGCTCAAGACAACGCCAAGGGCGCGCACCACCCCGAACGTCATCCCAAACCCGATGAAACCTCTCAAGAGCGAGACCGGAACACCTGTCCGGGCAAGCACCGTTCCTTCGTTCAGCAGGTTGGCCGGAAAGAAGGTGGCGTCAGGCCCAACCAGGCCTCCCAAGACCGCAAATGCAGCCAGGGCGACCTCGGTGACGCGCATGGGCGGCTTCACCAAAGGCAAGAACCGGTCTGGCTCAATTGTACGATAGGTCTCGTGGCGGAGTCCCCACGCCCCCAGCAGACCTCCCGGCACAGCCAGGCCGTAGCGTGCCACAATCTCCGCCGCAAGCCGCAGGTTTTCCCCTGAGATGCCAACAAGCCGAGCAAGGATCAGGACAGCTCCCCACAGCACAAAAAGCCCTCCGGCGATCATCCAACGCTCTTTGTCCCGCTGACTAGACGGCATCGTAACCTGGACTGCGAAGGTGACCAGAAGTGCATACCCAAGCGCGAGTGAAACAAGCCGCAACCACTCCAACCATACGTTGGATGGGCCGCGCATCACGAGCCACGCGCCCGTCCACGCCCCAACGGCCTCACAGAAACCAAATGCGGCCAGCGATCCTAGCTCCCGAGCCAACTCAAGCCGGATGCCGCGCCGCGTCAGTAGCAGGATGGAAACACCGAGGACAAAGAAGACCTGTCCGTGGAGCAGCGCCAGTCCCACCTCATGGGATACAAGCACATCCCGCAGCCAAACCACTCAGCCCAGCCTTTCCTTGATCTCGTTCCAATCCATTTTATCAGCTGGGGGGCACCAAGGCAAACACATCAGTCCCACGGCTCCACCAGGCAATTTCATCAGGTCGCCCTGGCTCCAGCTGAAGGGGGGCAATCGAACATACGGACTACCGACCAGTCCTCCCTCGTTCCCGGTGGGTGCAGGGAGACTCTGGGAAGCCATGCGATCTCTCCCTCACCCCTCGAGCAGACTTGCGATATCATCCGGGGTCACGCCAGGGCTTTCGATTTCGTGCTCATCGTAGAACCGCACCACAACCTCAGGAGCGTCCGTGATCAATACACCCGTCAGCGCTTCCTCGAGGTCTGCCAGCTTCTCCTCAGGGTAGAAGAAGAAATCGCCTGACAACGACACGTGGGCCAGGATCTCTTCTTGAACCTCCAGGACCGCACGTAGCAGGCCGCCCGGTGCCTTGTGGATTCTGTGCACCACGTTCAGCCCAGCCCGAATTTTCACGGCGCGTCCAGGACGGGCACGTCGTTTCCGATGCAGCCAGTCCTCACTGGAGAACCGCTCCACCAGGTCGTCCGTCTTAGTCCGCCAGACGTCGTCCACTGCCGTCTCGATCTCCATTGGACCAAGCATCTCAAGGTACTTCTCCGCCATCAATGACCACAAGGCATCTCTTGAGGGCACATCCTCGATCTCCCGCTTGATGGTCGACAGATTCTCACGGATGGTCTTGTACACCTTGTCGCGGAATTTCTCATCGGGCACCTTCAGCACGCGGGACATCATCTCATAATCAAAATCAACGATCAGGTTGCCGACCAGGACGTAGTAGTCCCCGATCTCGGCTGCCCCGCAGCCAGAGACCTTTCGTTGATTGGCCACGATGTCGTTGACTTCACGGTACTCGGCAGGGATCCCCAATGCGCGATATGACTCGATCGGCGCCTGGAGGAACTTGCGATAGAAGGCCAGCTTCCCCCCATCCGGAATCATCGGGTGATCACGATGGAGGATCAATTGGAAGAAGAGTTGATCACCATCCAGGTACGTCGCACCGCCACCCAGCTCCCGCCGAAAGAGAGGGATGCCGTGCTCGCGACAGAAGGCCAGATCCAACTCCTGATCAGCGTCCTGAAAGTAGCCGATGCAGACGTATGTACTCGCGGGGGAACACAGAATGACCCCCTCTCGCCCTATGCGGGGCAAGGAGTGATAGAGCAGCTGCGAGTCCTGCCATGGCACATCTTTGAGAAGGTAGAGCTTCATTGTAGTCCTCTTCTGTAGTTTCGATGCAAAGCGCCGGTGAAGTTGGCTACCGCACCATCTGTTTTGCGATCAACTCTGCGATGTCCATGGCCCGCACCCGGATCCGCGATTTGCGGGCCGCCTCGGCGAGTGTGCGCTCGCACTGCTGACATGCCGAGAGGATGACCTGAGCATCAGTTGCCGCAGCCTCCTCCACGCGCCGTTGGGCAACTGCCGCCGTGAGATCCTTGTCGGCCATCTCTACATCGCCACCGCCTCCACAGCAGAGAGAGTACTCCCGGTTGTGTTCCATCTCCACGAAAGTGATGTCAGGAATCGCCCGGATGATATTGCGTGGCGCGTCGTAGATGCCGCTGGTCCGCCCCAGATCGCAGGGATCGTGATAGGTCACACCACGCTTGAATGACTTCAACTCGATCTGACCGGCGTCAAGAATCTCCTCCAGGGCCTCTGTGGCGTGGAGCACTTCGAAACCGAGCGGCTCACCCAGGATTCGGGGATAGTCGTGCTTCCACGTGTGATAGCACGAGGGGCAGGCTGCCACTAGCCGCTTCGCCCCCGTCCTTCGAACTGCCTCCAGGTTGTGCCGCATAGTATCTACAGCCGCGTCGCCCATGCCCGCTATGATCAGCGGGAAGCCACAGCACCACTCCTGGCCGCCCAGGGTGAGGAAATCCAAACCCGCTTGCTGGAAGATCTCCACCATGCTCTGAGGCACAGAGTATGAGCGCGGGTAGAAAGAGGCCACGCAGCCGACGAAGTATACGACCTCCGCTTTCTCTCTCTGCCTTACGCCCGCCGGTACATCGACCAGATTCTCACTCCAGATCAGCCGATCCGCATTCACATCGGCAGAGATATTATGATGAGCCGTGACTGTCTCCCGCAGATGGTCGAATGTCTCCGGATAGATCCCTTGATCAACCAGAGTCTCACGCATCGCGATCCAGAGCGAACGCGTATCGATGTTCACAGGACAGACGACAGCACAGCGCCCGCACAGCGTACAGTCGTACGTCCCTGCTGAGAACACCTGCAGCGTCGTCTCAGTTGCCCGTCGGTAGCCAAGAATCCGCCCCAGCGGCCCCAGCGCCTGCGCTCTCAGGAAGGATCGAACACGCTCAATCTTGCGGAGTGGCGTGATCTCGTCCAACTCCTTCTTCTCCGTGAACGTCGGGCACCACTCGACGCACTCACCACAACGGGTGCAGGCATCCAGCTCCAGCAACTGGCCGAACCNGAACCGCTTTGCCGCTACATTCTTGGACATCTAGGTTGTCCTCGCTTCCCGAGCTGAATTGAAAGCGGCCACAAAGGGGCCAATCAGCACGTGCATGAACTTGCTGAAGGGCAAGTACGCAATCAACGCTGCCACCAGACCAGCATGTACGTACCACAGCCAACCATAGACCATACTCCATTCCACTGGGATGAGGCCCAACACCCAGGCAAAGGCGTAGCCGATGAATGAGAAAGCCGCCAGCCCAGGACGTAGATCCGTGGACAGGATCCGTGCGCCTTCAACGACAAAACCCATAATAAAGATGGTGCCTAACAGGGCGATAGCTACAGTATCCTGCCCGCTGGTGATCAGTTGTTCGTCCCGGACCACGTAGCGTCGTATGACGGCTACGCCGGCGCCCAGCACGACGAGAGCTCCAAGGCCATCATAGATGAGCGCGATCATAGGAGAGCTCTTGTTCACCAAGGTCTGCGTGAGCGGCGCAGTCGGAGCAGCTAGTGCCATTATCCAGGTGAAGACGCCCAGCCCCAGCCGGGCTCCCATGCCCCAGAACATAGAAACGTGGGTCAACCATCGAATCTTGTCCTTGTTGAACAGCTTTCTGTGCAAGATGCCATCGACTATGAACGACCAGATAAGGATGAATACCCGTGGTGTCGTGATCAAGTCAAGAAGCTCGACAAAGAGGCGCCAGATGCGCTGAGGGATCGAGAGGTCCTGACGACCGTCAACGGACCCCTGGAGCCAGATGGACGCCAGCAGGATCATCCCTAGTCCAAACACGCCAAACCCCGCCCGGGACACGTTGTCCCTAACAACGGGCGAGGCGTCATGGCAGGCCATGCAGGCCGCGCTGCGGGACGGCAGCTCATGTACGGTGGTAGCGACCCCACTTCCCAAGACGTGGCAGCGCTGGCAATCTACTTCCCTGATCACATCCGCAAGTTCAGGACTGTCGGGCGGTACTCCCTCCTCCGCCTCCGGAAGCACGACGCGGATGCGATTCGTGTCCAGATCACGCGAGACGGTGGCCACCTCAAGGTGACAGGCCGAGCAGTCTACTCGCGCATGGGGATCTCCTCTGGCGATGTGATCTGACAGGCTGTACCCCACGTCAGCCCTATCCGAAGTCCAGTGTCCTTCACGATCGTGGTGGCAACTGGTGCAGTCATCATCCCGCGAGCGGACTGACTCAGGGTCATGGGGATAGTGAGCAGCCGCCTGATGGCAATCCACGCAGTCCACCCAAGCTTCGAGGCCATTGTGGATCGTCTCAGCCTCCGCGCTCTTTGGGTGGCAGACACCGCATGCAACTGTCGGCACGCCCTCGTAGTACCCCTGTCCCTCAGGATGACAGCTCAAGCACGTACCACTCTCGTAGACGGTATGATCGAAGTCAGATTCGATCACATTGGGGATTTCGATCAGCTCTTGGTTCTCCCACCGTTCGTGGCAGCCCCGGCAGTCCCCCCAGCCGGCTATGGGATGTGAGGTACTAGGAGCGTCAACCATTCCAGTCGTGCCGTGACAGACACGACAATCATGGTTGTTGTGCCCAATGTGATCGACGGCCAGGAGAGGAGCACCATCCTGTCCTGTACGATGGCAAGACACACAATCCTCGTAGGAGATCCCAGCCTCTTCCTCGTCATGCGGGACGGGAGGCTGAGCAAGGACAGTCACGGAGAATAGCCAAGCCACGACCAGACCAGCCGTGAGTCCGCGCGACCAGGGCAGTTGCTTCTTCATCGCATCGCTCCCTCGAGTTGAGGTTCGTGATCGACCTCTGACCTTCCCATGTCCCAGGATATGAACGCCTCGGTCAGGTCGGCCAGGGCCGTGTAAAACGGATGCTGGCTAACCTCTTTCACACGCTGACAAAAAGCGGGCAGCCATACGGCAATGTGATCCCGAAGAAACGCTCGCTCTCTTCTGAGCCAAGCTCTCTGCTCTGCGTCTGAGGCATCGGCCCCCTTCTCCACCAGGTAGCCCATAAACCCCAGCTCCGTTGCCACGTGATCGGGCGGTCCCTGATGACCGCGTGCCAGCCCCAGACCAGCTTCGGCGTACCGCCGCTGAACATCCAAGGCCGAAGGGCCCATGGTCATCCTCCACCTGTCCCTGTACGATGATTCGAAGGGGAGCACTTGAGGCCGTCCTGGGCCAACGAATAGACGATGATACTCGAGTTGCAGTTCAAGCAGCATCTCTCTGTCCCGCCCATGAGTAATCTCCAGAGCGCGACTTAGCCTCTTCGCAGATGACCACACCGTTGGGGCGTCCAGGGAGAACGAGGCCCGCAGCAGATCATGCAGGAGCGAGTCCCCGTCACCCTCATGCTCGCCTGCCTCGGGTTTCTGATATGAAACCGCCAGCGCACCATATAACTGCCCGCGCACTCGCGCCGATGATTCCATCTCAAGCAGAGTCTGCCATCCTCGCCGCGCCCACGGCTCGAGCTGTCTCGGGCCCCGTCTCTTCCTCCATCTCCCAGACCGATATGACCGGGAACAGCTTCACAAACAACAGGAATACAAGCGCAATTGCCGCAGCACAGGCAGCGGTGACCGACCACTCCACCCAATTTGGATGATAGGTGGGCGTCGGATACGGCAGCATCGGTCGGGCAAGTGTCGGTACGACAATGATGAATCGCTCCAGCCACATGCCGACGACAACAGAGGCACCGGCAATCACAGTGCCGGCAATGGTGCGTGTCCTCTGGGAGATTAGTAGGGCAAAGGGGATCACGAAGCAGGTCCCCACCTGCGCCCAGAACTGAGGTGCGAACTCCCCGAAAAGCCTGGCATTGAATACGGCCATCTCGGCAGGTTCTCTCCCGTAGAGCACCGTAAGATACTCGGCAATCGTGAAGTACAGCCAAGCAATGGTCATGACCAACAGGAGTATGCCCATGTTGTTAAAATGAAGCGGCTTTAGGTATCCCTCCAAGTGCAGAACGCGCCGCAGGATGGCCATGACAACGATCAGAGCGCCAATGCCGCTGAAGATAGCCCCCATGATGAAATATGGGCCGAAGATCGTGCTGTGCCACATCGGCCGGATTGTCATACTGAAGATCCAAGCCAGGACAGAGTGGACAGCCACCGCCGTGGGAATCATCAGCAGCGCCATGAGGTTGATCAATCGCTCCAGCAACCTCTTCTGTCGGGCGGAACCGGTCCAGCCCAAGGCCAAGAAACGATAGAACCTCTTCCGAGTGGGCAATGTGTCTCGCAGTCTCGCGATGTCGGGAATCATCGGCAGGTAGAGGTAGATCAGACTAAACATCAAGTAGCTCCCGATGGCCAGCACGTCCCAAATCAGCGGCGACCCCAGACGGGGATACAGAAACAGATTGAAAACCCGCTCGGGCTTGGCCAGAGCGAACACGACGTTGATGGTGCCAAATATAACACCGCAGACCGTCATCAACTCCGCGGCACGCGTGACGGGTGTGCGCCATTTGGCATCAAAAATGCGCAGAACGGCTGACGTGAGCGTTCCACCAAACCCTACGGCAATGAAGAATATGAAGTTGACGATGTACACGCCCCATGGAATGGGGAGGCTCAGACCCGTGATCCCCAGCCCTTGTGTAAACTGATAGATATAGGCACCGCCGCCCCAGACAATGATGAGCACCAAGCCAAGCAAGGCCAGATAAAACGTCTTTTGGGTGCTCACTATAGGTCTGAACAGCACAGCGTGTTCGCCGAATCGATCCAGGTCCATCTAGTTCCTCTCCTCAGCCAGGTAGTACGTCCTGGGTTCCGTGCCCACATCCTCGAGCAGGCGGAAAGCGCGGGGATCGCGCGCCAGATAGGACACAGTGCTCTCCGGATCGTCCAAATCGCCAAAGTACCGAGCTGAGGCCGGGCAGGTTTCGTTGCAGGCGGGCAACAGCACGACTTCAGCGTCGCTCAGCTCGCGCCCCTGTGCAGCCGCCTCCCGCTTCGTCTTCTCAAGCCGATGGACACAGAAAGTGCACTTCTCCACGACCCCTTCAGGCCGCAAGCAGACCTCCGGGGTTTGGTACTGGTCGTAGGGCTCGGGCCATTCATAGTGCCGCCAGTTGACACAGCGCACGCCGTAGGGGCAGTTGGTGACGCAGTACTTGCAGCCTATGCATCTGTCATAGTTGACCAGTACCAGACCTTCGTCATCGATGTACGTGGCACCGACTGGACACACCTTCACGCACGGAGGATCCTCGCAGTGAAAGCAAGGCCGAGGAATGAATTGAACCTGCTGATGCGGGAATTCACCTTTGTGGTCGGGCAAGACGTAGTGCCAGGAGATAGATCGCTGTTCTAGCGACTCCCGTGAACCGACAACTGGCACGTTATTCTCAGCCTGACAGGCGATAGTACACGCCTGACAACCCGTACACTTATCCAGATCAATGACCATTCCCCAACGCGGCATACTCTCTCCTAGAGGTTGATGACGTTAGTCTCTGCAAATGCGAACGCGGGTGGACTGCATGGCCAACTCGCCACTCAACGCGTCGGTCAAAGGAGCGATGAGCTCATACGGATTAGCCCCTCGATTCTCTGCCCACCGCCCACCAGCAGAGTGCCCCTGTCCTACGGGAATACCCACAATGTGCGGTGGCGTCCCGGCCCAGAGGCGTGCCCGCAACTCGATGCGGCCATGGGCAGACTCGACCCACACTCGCTCGCCGTCCTCGATGCCTAGTTCACGGGCAGTCTCTGGGTTCACTTCTACCCAGCTATCCCATTTCTCCTGCAGGTGCAGTCCCCAGATCTCCTGCAGCCACGGACTGTTGGGAGGCCACCGCTCGGAGTAGGCGATAGTCTTGAAGGTACGCAGATGGAACGGATACTTTGCTTCATTGCCGTCAAACTCGGGCGCCGTAAATCGAGGCAACAGATCCTTGTCCCGGAAGGTGCTCCCTTCCCGGGCCAATCTCTGCTGCAGGATCGGCGATGCAAACTGGAACTTGCCCGAGCCAGTGACGAAGGCATGATCCCATTGACCAAACTCATAGGGCTGCGAGTACCAGACGGCCTGAGACTGGAACTGGGCCCAGAACCGCTCAAACGCCTCCGCCGTCCTCCCTGAAGGCATGCCGATTCCTGCCTCATACAAACCTCGGACACGGTCCTCGAGCGCCTCCAGGAAATCACTCCACGGCATGGCATCGGCTAGAGAGCCACCCGCCACTTTAGCCAACTGAATCAGCACGTCGCCCGTGTTGCGTGTGTCGTAGAGCGGCTCCACAACGGGTCTGCCCAATCCGACCGCCGGGTAGCCCAGGCTGGGCTCGAGCGGCTCGAGGAACCACTTCTCCAGGTAAGTGCAATCTGGCAGCAGGAGATCGGCACACGCGCTGCTCTCATCCAGATAGGGAGAGAAGCCGACGACCAGTGGGATGTCTGCAAGCGCGGCCTCCCAATCCAGCCCGGGAGGATCCTCGTACGTCGGGTTGCTGTGGTATATGAACAGCACCTCAATGGGGTAAGACGGCTGGGCCAGCACCTGAGGGCTGTCCTCGGCCAGCCCGCCGCTGTCGGCCCCATCTGCCCGCGGCCGGGTCAGCCCCCGAGCGGCAATCTCATCCAGTTCAGGCTCTGGCCAGGGAGCCAGGGGCGGATCCGTCTGGCGCATCACGCCGCCTGGTCTCTCGATAGAGCCGACCAGCCCGTTGAGTGCGTGCACAGCCCACTGGCTGTAGAGGCTATTGGTGTACCCACTAACATCCCCCGCCGCCACCGCTGGCTTGGCAGCGGCGAATTCGCGGGCAATGCGCTCGATCGTGTCCGATTCCACGCCCGTGATACCCGCGACACGATCTGGTGAGTAATCTCGGAGCACCAGCGTGCGGAAACCCGCATGTACCTCTCCCAGCTCATCCGTCCAGTTCTCGAATCCAAAACTGTGCTTTGCGATGAAGTCAGCATCGTAGATATCGTCACGGATGATGACGTGGGCGATCGCGAGGGCAAGAGCGCCCTCCGTCCCAGGGTTGATCGGGATCCACTCATCGGCCTTCGTCGCCGTCACCGAGGCACGAGGCTCGATCTGCACGATCTTGGCCCGCCGACCGGGGCGACCACGACGCATCCGCGCGTAGGCACGCAGATTGCGTGTCAGCGGCTGCCATGCCTCTAGTAAAGCACCGCCGAAGGAGAGTAGGTAGTTGGTGTTCTCCCAATCATAGGCAGCGTGTTCGCTCCAACCTTGGGAGAGGAGATGGGCCAACGGTGTCCCGTCCGCGCTGTAACAAGGACGGCGTACATTGTTGGGGGTGCCAAAGGCCTGACAGAAGCGGGCGATCAGATCGCTTGTGGGACCACGCTTTCCATCGTGCAGGAAGGCCATCCGCTCTGGGTGACCAGAATCGCGCAACCGCTGCAGAGCACCGGCGATCTCCGCGAGCCCCTCTTCCCACGAGATCTGCTGCCACCCTGCTCCGACTCGCCGCATTGGCCCCTTCATTCGATCGGGGTCATAGAGCACCTGAAGGCCAGCCTGCCCCTTGGGGCATAGCTTGCCTTCATTGTTGGGGTGGAACGGATTGCCATCCAGCTTGACCACCCGACCTTCCACCACCCGGGCTGCCAGCCCGCATCCTGCAGCACAGAGGCGACATGTGCTGAGCACTCGTCGATCTGAAGGCGGTCCGGCGGACTGCTCCTCTGATGACGCTTGGTTGGGCAGCTGTGTAAGACCAACTCTACAAAGCGCACCGGCAGCGGCAGATGCACCGGCCAGCTTCAGAAAGGTGCGTCGGCCAAGCTTGATCATAGGCGATTACTCCCGACCAGCCTTGTTCACACGAAAGGGAAGCACGATGTGACGTGGACCGATCCCCGTCATCCCACCGTGCTTCGCGCCTGGCAGTTTACGACCCCAGGATTTCCTTGTACTCCTCCGCCTCCCCCTCGATGAAGGTTTGGAAATCGGGCGAGTCTGCCTTCATCAAATTGCCAAGCTCGGAGCTGGCCACCATCTCGATCTTGACCAACCAACCCTCGTCGTAGGGTGACTCATTGACCGACATGGGCTCCCATTCAAGCTCCTCGTTGGCCTCCATGATCTTGCCGCTGACCATGGCCGGAATCCGACCAACCCATTTTCCCGACTCCATGGACATGAATGTTTCGCCCTGTTCCACCTCCCGGTCAGCACGAGGCATCTCGACGAAGACGATCTCCTGGGCAATCTGCTGCCCAAAATCCGTTAGTCCCTGCACGACCACGTCACCCTCGACTCGGGCCCAGTTGTGCTTGCGATCATAATAGAGATCCTCAGGGAACTCAATACCGGCGATGTTCATGGTTTCCTCCTATAGTCTATGTGAGCGAAACGCAGATCGGGATTATATCACACAAGCTGACAAGCATCAATGACTGACGAGGACCTTGTCGGTCACGTCGTAGCATACTAGCCCTCGCGCAGGGCGTCGGCAACCCCTCACATCAAACCAGCTCGGCCTTGGCCCAAGAGGACAGCCAGACCACATCAATCCACCGTTAGTGTCTTGCTCAAGTTCCGCGGGAAGTCAGGGTTGTAGCCTCGAGCCAGGCTGAGCCGATAGGAAAGCATCTGCAGTGGCAGCGTCGCGAGCAGCGGATTGAGAAGCGGGCCAGAATCGGGAAGCACGATCATATCGTCGGCAATGGCGTCGAGCCTGGAATCCTGTTCACCGATGACAACAGCCCGACCTCCCCGGCACGTAGTCTCGTTGATCCCACTGATCAGAAGCGGCACGTCATCGGGCCCAGCGATGAACATAACTGGATACCTGTCGTGGACCTGAGCGAGAGGGCCGTGCTTGAATTCGGTGGACAGCATCCCCTCGCAGTGAGCATAGGTCACTTCTTTGAGCTTCAGCGCGCCTTCGAGGGCAATGGGATAGGTAAGCCCGTGCCCCAGACAATATGCGTCATTTTCTTGGGAGAGGCTGGACTCAAGGCCCGCTACGATCCCCTCGACACTCTCCAGCGTACGCTCCAGCAATCTCGGCAGGCCAGCAAGGAGGGCGGTGTCGTGATGCCCCATTCGCAATGCCAGATGAAGAAAGGCAACGATCTGATTGGTGAACGTCTTCGTCGCTGGGACGCTGATCTCGTACCCGCAGGCCAGCGGAAGATAGCGCTCGCTCCGAGTCATGAGGGTGGAGCCCAGGACATTGACCAAACCAAGGATACGCATGCCCTGCGCCTGAGCTACCTCCAGAGCATTAAGCACATCCTTCGTTTCCCCGCTCTGGCTGACGAAGACCGCCACGTCCTCTGGCCCCACAGCAGAGCCATACTGAGGGATGAACTGCGGGCCCAGGACCGGTACGGCCGCCCGCTTTGCTAGGCGACCGAGGTAAACGGAGCCCATCATGCAGGCGTGGTAGCTGGTTCCACAGCCGATCAAGTAGAGGTGACGGGCCCCGGCCATGCGCTCGACGAATGGCATCACGTGAGGCGATGTCTCCAGAAGGTGTATTAGCTCACCGGCCACTCGGGGCTGCTCGTGGATCTCCTTGAGCATGAAGTGAGAGTAGCCTCCCTTCTCGACGGAGGACATGCTCTCTGTGATCTCCTCCGGCTCCCGCTCAACGGGCTCTCCATCGTCGACGCGGCGCAGTTCCAGCTTATCGGATGTGACGATGACAATCTCGCCGTCCCGCACCCGAACGATCCGACGCGTCAAGGGCAGGATGGACGGCAGGTCCGAAGAGATGTAGTTCGCATGATCGCCAAGGCCAACGACCAGGCCTGAACCCTTCTTCAGCGCATAGAGGCTATCATCCTTCACCCGACCGATGATGAAGGCGTAGTCACCCTCCAGATCATGGTACGCCCGGCTGATGGCCTCGACCATGTCATAGCCCTGGTCGACATACCGCTCCACGGCGTGGACGCAGGACTCCCCGTCATTCGTTGAGCGAACCGTCATGTGCTCAGCTCTGAACTCACGACGAAGCTCGATATTATTGACCACGTTACCGTTGTGAGCGCCCACCATGTCCCCATCGGAGTCCAGGTGGGGTTGAGCGTTAACCTGAGAAGGGGCGCCGAACGTAGCCCACCGCAGCTGAACGATTCCTCTTGACCCAACCATCTCCTTGAACCCCAGCCGCTCAGAGACCTCATCGATCTTACCCACATCCTTGCGTAGATCGATTGTGCCGTCCTCCTGCAGCGTGGCACAGCCCACCGAGTCATACCCTCGATAGGAGA
>P_1C_Sed_3_UnCtyDRAFT_1000035_pt1 | contig 21648 bp, 15 predicted proteins | sample Pon1CUnioCityCA_FD_10233 | JGI IMG/M metagenome (IMG submission 10233) | reverse complement strand
AGGCGATTCAGGCCATTGTAGTGGGCGCGGAGGCGAGGCTTGCGAACTAGTGCTCATTCTGCAGGGCAAAGGATCTACACATGGCAACGTTCTCCAGAGTCATCAACACCGTCGACTCCCACACGGCTGGCGAGTGCACGCGTCTGGTGACCAGCGGATCGCCCCCTCTGCGGGGCGGGACGATGGCTGAGAAACTGACCTACGCCGAGGAGCATCTGCCGTGGGCGCCGGGCTTCCTGCTCCTCGAGCCCCGGGGGCACAAGGACATGTTCGGGGCTGTCTTGACGTCACCTTGCTCAGCGGAGGCAGATATCGGCGTCCTCTTCATGGACAACCAAGGCTACGAGCCGATGTGCGGACACGCCGTCATCGGAACGGTTACCACGGTACTGGAGATGGGTATGTTTTCCGCGCGTGATCCGGAGACGGTCATTACACTGGATACTCCCTCGGGTCTGGTGCGTGCGCACGCCTGCATCGAAGCGGGGAGGGTTGCATCGGTGTCGTTCCAGAACGTGCCAAGCTTCGTCTACCGATCGGACGTGGTGCTTGACGTCCCGGCGTTGGGGCCAGTGAGCATCGATGTGGTCTTCGGAGGGCTTTTCTTCGTCTTCGTCGACGCCCGCCAAGTGGCGCTCGATCTGCTCCCGGTCAACGCCGGTCCTCTGGCCGATCTTGGCATGCGTATCCTGACGGTTGCCAACGAACACATTGAGGTTCGGCATCCAGCTCTGGACCACATTGACCGGATCATTGATCTAAGGTTCTACGTTGAGCCTGGCGCTGAGGGCGCCGACAGCCGTAACGTGGTGATCTTGGGTGACCACATGGTCGACCGCTCGCCCTGCGGTACCGGTACGTCGGCCGAGGCGGCACTACGACACGCTCAGGGGCGATTGGAGGTTGGCGACTCCTTCATCACTGAGAGCATCATTGGCACACGTTTTACCGGGGAGGTCGAGGCGGAGACGCAGATCGGCGACTTCGCCGCCGTCATCCCCCGCATCACCGGCAGCGCGCACGTGACGGGTTTTCATCGCTTCGTGCTCACTCCCGAGGATCCGTTCCCGACGGGCTTCTGCGTGCAGGACGAGTCGGCGATAGAGCGACAAAGCGATGAAGCGATAGATCGATAAGGCGACTAGGCGATGGGAGAGACTATGGAGGCGAGCATGGTACGGTTTGCTGGACGAGTGATGCATCTGGCCCCGGAGGGGGCGTATGAGGTGTTGGCCAAAGCGCAGGCTCTCGAGGCGCAGGGGCGGGACGTTGTTCACCTCGAGATTGGCCAGCCGGACGTACCAACCTTCGACAACGTGGCGCAGGCCGGCATTCGGGCCATTGAGGAGGGACGCACGCGGTATAACCCACCGCCCGGTGTCGACGCGCTCCGGAAGGTCATCGCCGAGGATGCGGGACGACGTCGGGGCATCGCTGTCAAGGCCGCGGAGGTGGTCGTGGTGCCGGGCGCCAAGCCGATGCTCTTCTTCCCCACGTTGGCCCTGGTGGAGCCAGGCGACGAGGTGATCTACCCCGATCCGGGCTTCCCGACCTATGCGGCCATGATCGGCGTGGCAGGTGGTGTGCCCGTGCCGGTCAGGCTGCGCGAGGAGACGGGCTTCGCCTTCGACCTCGATGCCTTCGACGAGGCGGTGAGCGACCGCACGCGGTTGATCGTCCTGAATTCGCCCGGGAACCCCACGGGCGGCGTGCTCTCGCGGGACGTGCTGGGCCACGTTGCGGAGGCCGCACAGCGGCACGATGCATGGGTACTCTCGGATGAGATCTACATGCGCCTCGTCTTCGACGGTGTCTCGGCCCCCAGCATCACGGAGCTCCCCGGCATGCGGGAGCGAACCGTGATCTGCGACGGGTTCTCCAAGACCTACGCCATGACGGGCTGGCGGCTGGGGTACGGCGTGATGCCAGAGTCGCTGGCCGAGCGGCTGGGTCTGCTGTTGACCCACTCGGTGGGCTGCACGGCGACCTTCACGCAATACGCCGGCGTGGAGGCCCTGACTGCGCCACAGCAGCAGGTGGACGCCGTGGTGGCCGAGTATCAGCGGAGACGGGACGTGCTGGTGGACGGTCTAAACGCAATTCCGGGCGTGCACTGCCAGATGCCTCAGGGGGCGTTCTACACCTTCCCGAACATCACGGCGTTTGGCCGTTCGTCCGACTGGATGGCCGACTACCTTCTGGAGGAGGCTGGCGTGGCGGTGCTCCCCGGGACGGCCTTCGGAGCGGGCGGCGAGGGGTACCTGCGATTATGCTTCGCCAACTCGATGGAGCGAATCGAGGAGGCGCTGGAGCGGATCGAAGCTGCGCTGAGCGGCTTCGACCCGGCGTGAGGGAGCGTGGTCAGAGGGGCTTCGAGGTTGGGCTCGTGCTCCCGACCATCCTGGCGCCTGCCGCGATCGATCACTCGTCGGCGTCGCTTGCCTCGTCAATCAAGTTGCGTTCTACTGTGTCCTGTAGTCGATCCAGGGTGTCAAGAGCCTCATCGGACGTGATGGTTCGGTCGGGCCGCGACCAGGCGTGACGCAGGGCTTCGATGAAGCGTAGAGCGATCAGCTCTGTGGACAGTGCCACGTTTTGCTCGAAGACCTGTCGGAACTCCCTGGTCAGAGACAGGATGATCTCGAGCTGCGCGTAGGCCCGAGCGGATCCCTCCTCGCGTATGACTGCTGCTTCTCCCTTGGCCTCCTCTCGTTGGGCCCTAGCCTTCCAGAAGGCCTGCCAATTGGCGATTCTTTCCTCCTCCACCTGGGGCAGCGTTGGCCTAATCGGGCCGACCCGCACACCCAGGATCTGCGCACCAAAGCCGCGGATGGATTCGTCCAGTCGCTTTCTATACGCATCTATGAGTCTCTGTCGTGGGGCACAGTCCGGTTCATAGGGCTCCATCAACTTGTCGAGCTCGACAGTGGCGATAAGCGTTCGCAGGTTAGGCCCTACCTCTCCCATGACACGGGCGGGCCAATGCTCCTCACGCTCCACACCGTGGTCTAAATCCGTTAGCCGCCGGTGGGATTGACTAGCCCTCTTCCACGCCCATCTGTAGACGGGCCCCGCGGTTCCGGGAGGCGGCGGAAAGGCATGCTCTCTATCCCTTGCCAGCTGGAAGCGTACCTGAACCTCGGTCTGGACAGGGATCCCTTCCTTCGTTAGCGCGCGGACCTCGGTGGTTCGCTCGTGGGGACGGAGATCCAACACCTCATGGATGCGCTCAAACCGGCGCAGAAAGACAGTGCCCGGTCCGGCGACTCGAACGTGCCGACCGTACTGCTCCAGGACGACGGCGCTGTCATTGAAGACCGTGACGACGCCTGGCCCGCCCAGCGTGGCGAGCAGTGTCTCGACGTGCTGTTCATCAATCCGGCCTTCCTTGACGCGGATGTGGGGATAGGTAGGCTTGGCCTGGGATCCAAAAAGGAGCACCCACGCGTGTCTCCGTGCTTCTCTACGGCCCGATATGTCATAGACATCCTGCACGAAGGCCGTTGATGCGTGAAGGACGGCGATCAAGCCGGCCGCTCCGGGGACTGCGCCGACCAGGATGCGCCATAGCCTCAAGGGGGTATCGCCCACCAAGTGGCGGAGGAGTTCAAGGAGAAAGGATGAGAGCAGGCAGATGGCGATACCGCCCAGGAACCACAGCAAACGCATCCGCGCACGCCGTCTATGCTCAGCCAAAGCTTCTTGATCACTTCGTGGTTGCAGCGACTGGGCTGCCAACTGTTCCAGCCCGAGCCATCGGTGAACGCGCCTATGCATCGGGGTTGTCCTCGTTCTCCTGTTCCTGGTCGTTCGAGGGAACGTTCGCCTCGGCGGCGGGGCGTGAGCGAGATGGAATCTGCTCTATGGTACGGGGCAGCCGCATCTGCGGGGACGCTGTCAAATCCTCTAGAACATCGATCAGACGCAAGGCCACCAGGTTCGACGGCACAGGCGGCTCAGTGTCCGCCAACTGATCAAGGGCATCGGTGATCGCTTTGATCATCTCACTCTGCACATCGGCGCGGGCCTTCTCTAGCAGTCGAATCGCCACAGCGTTTCCCTCGGCCTCGCGCTCCAGCCGGCGGCGCCTCCAGCGGGCCGCCCAGCTATCCACCCGCTGGGCCAGGACGCTGCTATTCTCAACCTCGATAGTGCCCAGGGCGATGGCTTTCACGTCTATCCCGTGCGACGCCAGCTGTTTCGCTGCCTCAGCTGCGACAGCCTCCTCAATCACCGCACGAGCAGGTGTTCCATTGTCGTCGCTGCTCAGGAGCTGATCGAGGGACTGCCGGGCCAAGGTATCCCGCAACGCATCGGCGGCCGATTCCGTGACGAGCTCCTCCCAACCGACCTCCTTGTCAGGGCCAATCCCTCGCGCGTGCATCGCCCTGCGCACGGCACTAGGGTCAAACGGATAGAGCCCCGGGCCGCTCGCCCTGCGGCGATCAATCTCAAAGACGACCTGCATAACCACGTTGATCGAGATGCCATCCCGGGTGAGAGCGTGGACCTTTTTGGCGTGTGTTTGCATTCGCAGATCGATCAGACCGTGAGGCCTCTCCTTCGGTCCGGTGAAGACCAGACCGTGTCCGCCGACACGGGTATCTCGTGGCCCGGTGGTGAGAGGGATGGCGTAGTGGCTGCTGGCGATCACCAAACCTGGGCCGGCTTGCCGGTGCGAGCGAGAACCCCCGACACGCTTTCTCAAACGGCCTTCGACTTCTGCGTACACTGGACCGTTTGAGCCCCAGATGTAGCTCCTGAGCGACTTCCCGGCCTGCTCGCGGTTCTCGTAGTCGGTGGGCATCGCCGGTATGAGGAAAATGCCGCTGAGCGTGAGGGCGAATCGGGCCAAGAGCCACGCAGGAACGAAGAGGAACAAGCCGCCCAATAAGCCCCATAACATAGTACCAAGGGACCAGAAGGGTGTTTCCTCGGTGGCTATCGAGTGGCCGGCGGCCATGCCCACTATCAGCGCCAAGTCGAGCGCTGCCATCAGCGCTAGGGTGGTCGGCAAGCGGCGCCTCTTATCCCCTGATCCGAGCTGAAGGATGATCAGGTGTATCGCCAGCACCACGGCGAGGCCTATCAGAGCAGTGAGACGGTTATCCAGTCCTTGCATTGCGCAGCGACCCGACGCTAGCCTTCTTGAACGATTCTGACGATGCGGCTCCAGCAGTCGGCCTCGATGACGTATGTCGTTCTCTGCATCCAGGCCCCAATGCTATCTTCGTCCTGGCGCTTCTTGTCAGAGACGGCCTTCAGTTCGATCCCCCCGCTGTTTGTTCTCCTCATCTCGGCCCATGTCCAGTCTCCTGGCGTTTGTGGCTCCTCGGTTTCGTTCTGCATTCCAGCGTCAGGTCTGCGCATAGCGCGTTCCGCCTCCCGCTGCACGACTCTGATGAGGAGAAGCTCTTGTAGGAAGATCGGGGCTGGCATGAGATCGTTGAGGCGAGCAGCGTAGTGCTGGGCCACGATCAGCGAGGAAGCGCTTGCGAAGCTGATGGACAGCACGACGTATGCGATCAGGGAGGTGACGGGCAACGAGGCCAAGAACCTCTGTAAGAGGGTGGTGCCCGCGTTCTGTGAGTCGGTCATCACCAGCCACTGAAGGACATTCCAGAAAGGATCGATCCGCACCAGCAACATGGCGAGTGCAAAGACGAATGCGGTTGCGGCGCCGGGCAGGAGAAGGCTGACCGTCTCGATGCTGAGCCGTCGACCCTGTCCACGGCGCGCTCGCTCCAGCAGAGCGTTTTGCCGGATCTCCCTGCGCATCTCGTAGACAGCCTGTACTGATAGCAGGCATCCAACCGGCGTGATGAGCACAGCGATGGCTCGAATGCTCGGCCGGATGTCCCGCCACAAGGTGAAGGCGAACAGCAGGCCAAAGAAGGTGGCTAGAGCAGTGATCACAAACGGGATATGCCCATTCGGCTTCGTGAAGGCCAGAAGTGCGGTGAAGTCCTCCCGCTCCACCGGGTCGTGTTTCTGCCATAGCAGCCACGTGCGATTGTCGGTGTTGCACCGAGGGCAATGGGTGCCGCGTTCCAGATGGGTCTTGCATACGATGCACTTCGCCATACGGTCTGCCCTCCAGGGGATCTACCTGTCTTGATATCGGCGTCGATAGATCATTGCCCGATTCACCAGGCAACGCGCGGGGGTGTCACTTCAATGCATGGTAGAGTCGCCCTGCAGCGAAAGCTAGTACCCATGCCTGTCTACAACTGATCTGCGTGCCCAAACAGTCCGCTTGTTCCTCCCGTATGCCAGAACAGCACCTTCTCATCGGCGTCGAAGGCGCCATCTCGAATCAGGTGCAGGAGGCCGCCGAAGGCACGGCCTGTGTAGACAGGGTCGAGGATGAGCCCTTCCGCCCGCGCCACCGTACGGATGGTCTCACGCTCTAGGCTGCCGACCACACCGTAGCCGCCCCCAAGGTAATTGTCGTTGACGTCGAAATCATCCGATTCGAAGACCGGATCCAAGCTCAAGTGAACCGAGGCCGATGTGGCCAGGTCGGCGAGCTTGCGCCGCAGATCTGCGGCTCGCGGGTCAACGCTGATGCCGAGGATGTGACCGTGATAGCCGAAAACGTGCGCGCCGACGACCAACCCAGCCTGGGTGCCACCGCTGGAGGTGGCCAGCACGATGTGATCGAACGCGCGCCCCTGCTTCTCGCCTTGGGTCATGAGCTCACCCATGGCTGCCACGTAGCCACTCACCCCGATCGAGTTGCTCCCGCCGTACGGGATGACGTAGGGATGACGCCCATCCTCGGTGAGCTGGTGGGCCACGCTGCTCATGCGTTCCTGGGGCAGCCGATCCCCCGTCCAGACGATCTGTGCATCGAGCAATCGATCGAGTAGTAGATTCCCTTGTGCCTCGGAGGATGCGTCGCCTCCCAAGACCAGGACACGATCCAAACCGAACTTGGCAGCCGCCGCGGCTGTCTGACGGGCGTGGTTGGACTGGGCCGCGCCGCAGGTCACCAAGGTGTCGGCGCTATGCGCCAACGCGTCGGCCACCAGGAACTCCAGCTTACGGGTCTTGTTTCCTCCCGTCGCCAGTCCGGTCTGATCATCACGCTTCACCCAAAGCTCAGGGCCCCCCAGTTGAGCCGTGAGGTGCGGCAGAGGCTCGATGGGGGTGGGCAGGTGGGCGATCGTTACACGCGGCAGGTCGTCTGTCACCATCTTGTCCTCCTGGTCGACTGGTGCTGCGCGAGTTTCCTGCTAGGATGTGCTTAATGTATAATGACCAGTAGATCGGGCTCGCATCAAACGCTCAGTGTTCTTTGGTGCCGTCAGCGAAAGGGAGAGAGATGAACAAGCTGTGCCGACTTGTGGGTATGATACTCCTATTCTTGCTCTTGGCAAATGGCTTCTTTGGCGAACATACCTACGCCGTACCGGGGGAGCGAGAGCCCTCTGCGGTAGAGGGACCAGCTTTCCTTGGTGCACGTGCTCCCTTGGCAAGCTTCGCGCCTCCGTGGTACCAGGAACATATTTCGCATAGTAATTTACGCTCCAACACCACACGCCCGATACTAGAACCGGACCTCCAGCGTGCGCTGCTGGACACCAATCCGGACGACGTCGTCGCAGTCATTGCCTACGTCGAGCCACAGCTCGACGTAGGCCGCCTCAGGAGCAGGGGTACAGAGGCTGTCCGAACAGGTGAAGAGCTCGTCTCCGCGCTCAAAGCTACAGCAAGCGAATCCCAAGCAAGTCTTCTTCGCTACTTGGAAGGGGAGCAGGCTGCCGGACGGGTGTCGTCCTATCGGTCGCTCTGGCTGCTGAACGCCCTGGCTGTTCGTGGAACGCCATCCGCCGTGCGTTCGCTGGCTGCCCAACCCTCCGTTTCGTCTGTCCGTCTTGACCATTGGCGCCAGTGGGTGACGGCCGAGCAGCCAGCTTCGCCTGCCACAGGCGCGGGGGGCGACCACGGGCTGGACGGGATACCGTCGGCTGAATCGCAGGCAAGAACACCGCTGGACGACGAANCTGTGGAGTGGAATATCTCTCGCGTTAGGGCTGATGACGTATGGCACACGCTCCAAATCTCGGGCACTGGGGCCGTGGTGGCAGGGATGGACACCGGTGTGGACTGGTTGCATCCTGCTTTGCGGAGCAATTACCGGGGCTACAATCCACACGGCCCGGCCGAGCATCGTCACAACTGGCTCGATGCCACCGAGGGCGGTGCCCAATATCCGGTGGACGGTCACGGCCACGGCAGCCACACCTTGGGGACCGCGGTGGGGCAGGGCGGCATCGGCGTCGCCCCTGGGGCGCGCTGGATCGGCGTACGGGTGCTCAACAACCGGGGCGCCGGATACGACTCGTGGATTCACACCGGTTTCCAGTGGCTGCTGGCTCCCGGGGGCGATCCGGCTCAGGCCCCGGACGTGGTCAACTGCTCTTGGGGTAATGACAACGCTTACCTGACCACTTTCCAAGACGATCTACGAGCCCTTCGGGCAGCGGGCATCTTTGCCGCTCTTTCCGCCGGGAACGACGGGCCGGGCGGGGGATCGGTAGGATCCCCGGCGTCCCTCCCGGAGGCGTTCGCAGTAGGGGCTGTCGACCAGTACGATGAGATCGCTACCTTCTCCGGTCGCGGTCCTTCGCCGTGGGGGGAGGTACGGCCTCATGTCGCGGCGCCCGGAGTGCACGTTCGCTCCAGCACGCCAGGGGGAGCCTACGCCTCCTTGGATGGCACATCGATGGCCGCGCCGCACGTCTCCGGGCTGGTGGCTATGCTACGCTCAGTCAGCCCGACCCTGAGTATCTCCCGCACGGCTTACGTAGTCACGAGCACAGCTGTACCGCTCAGCAGTCGGATCCCCAACAACGACACCGGCTGGGGCCGGGTCGATGCGTTCGGTGCTGTCGCCTCCCTGGCCCAGTCGGGCTTCGTCACGGGGACAGTGCGCGAGGCCGCAGGCTCGGGGTCTCGGAACGCTGACCCGATCCCAGGCGCAAAGGTGGCAGCTACGCTGCACGGAGGAGGCGCTGGAGCCACGGTCGGGGTGGCTGCCGACAGTACGTACGAGCTGGTCCTGAAGCCGGGGGTGTATGATATGACAGCATCAGCCTTCGGCTATGAGCCCTCCACGGTCTGGCGGGTCCCCGTGTTGGAGGATGTCACGACAGTCAGGAACTTCGCTCTGAGCCACAAGCCGACGGGCAGCTTGCGGGTCCGGGTCACCGATGTAGGCACTGACCAACCGATCACCGCCACCATTGCCGTGTCGGGCACCCCCTACACTCTGATTGCGGACACCCAGACGTTCGATCTACCGGCAGGCGCCTACACGGTCACCGCCCGTCGATTGGGCTACCGGGTTGTGACAGCATTCGTCACCATCGCTGTTGACCAGACGACAACCCTAGACCTGGCCTTGCCACGTGCGCCTTCGATCCTGCTGGTGGACAGCGGGGGCTGGTACTACGAGAGCCAGGTGACATGCTTCCTCCAGGCGCTGGACGATCTTCTCTACGCTTATGACGTGTGGGCCGTTCGACATCTACCGGACGACGTCCCCCTGGGGTCGGACCTGGCCCCCTACGATATCGTGGTCTGGAGCGCGCCGCGGGACGCACCTGGCTACATTGGCGCTGGTGCTGCCATCGCGGAGTACCTGGACGCCGGTGGGCGGCTGTTTCTTTCCGGGCAGGACGTGGGGTTCTGGGATGGCGGTGGGACGGGCTACGCGTGGAGCCCGTACTACCGGGACTACCTGAAGGCCAGATTCGTGGACGACGATGCACCAACACGGACCTTGGTGGGCCACCGAGGCGATATCCTGTCGGGACAGACCATCACCATCGCCGGGCCGGGTGGTGCTGACAACCAAGACTATCCCGACGTCGTGGCTATAGCCGACAGCGACGCTGCAGCGCCAGTGCTTCGCTATCAGGATGATGGCTGCGGAGGCGTACGGGTCGGCACTTGTCTTGGCTACCGCGCTATCTACCTGCCGTTCGGTTTCGAGGGCATCACCGAGCGCCTGGCGCGAAAAGAGGTGATGGGACGCTCTCTGGACTGGCTTCTAGCCGCACCGCCAGATGCAGGTCTTGAGCTGCAACCTCAGAGCCGGTTGGGCATCGGACCGCCTGGCTCCCGCGTCACGCACACGGTCCGGCTTCGACATGTTGGACAGAGCGGAGGCGAGGACCGGGTCGGCCTGACGCTGGAGGGTGCCAGCTGGCCGACGGAGCTGAGCGAGCGCTCTCCTGTGCTATCGCCGTGTGCGGCTACCATGCTCACCATCAGCGTGACGATCCCGAGCACGAGCACGTGGGACCTGCAGGACGTCGTCACGCTGACGGCCCAGTCTGGCCTTTCGCCGACGGTGCGCGTCAGTGCCACCCTGGAGACGAAGACGCCGGCCTCAGTGCTGCTCGTGGACGACGATCGGTGGTATGACCAGCAGGAGACGTACCGAGGGGCGATGGAGGGAGCTGGCCTAGCGTACGACGTGTGGGAGACATCCACACCGGAGGGTGGACATCGTCCAGGGCCCGAGGAGGACACGCTCCAGAGATATCCCGTGGTGGTGTGGTGGACGGGATATGATTGGTATGCCCCAGTGACGCGCGACGAGATAGCTTCCCTGGAATCCTATCTGGACACCGGCGGTCGCTTGCTGCTGTCATCCCAGGACTTCCTCTACTATCATCATGACGATCCGTTTTCGCGCAGGTACCTGGGCGTCTTGACCTACACCGAAGACATAACCCCGACGCTTGTCGAAGGCATCAGGGAAAACCCAGTCGGGAGCGGTCTTGGGCCCTGGCCGCTGACGTATCCGCGAGGCTACCAGAACTGGTCCGATGGCCTGACGCCAGCCGCTGACGTTGGTGTCGCGTTCCGCGATCAGGATCAGCGGGGTACGGCGCTGACGTACCGGGCGGGAGAAGGAGCGACGCTCTTTCTGGCTTTTCCCTTCGAGGCTCTGCCTTTAGATCAGCGAGCCGNGGCCATGGAACGATCCGTAGGATGGCTCTCGTGGCTGGGTNGTTCCGCCTTTGATGTGGAGCCGCGAAGCGCCAATCCCGGTGACGTGGTCACCTANACCCTTTCCCTCGCCAACGATGGCCCGCAGGAGCTGACGGCTTGGGTGACCAACACCCTGCCTGCTGAGCTGGGCCTCCAGCCCGAGGCTTTCTCGCCGTCGGGCCTGTATGATCTGCACTCGGGCCAACTCTCCTGGCGTACATCGGTCCATCCTGGTGAAATGGTGACCTACAGCTACACGGCAACTGTCAGCAACAGCCTCGTCGCTGGTGACGCTATCGTCAATCCTGCTCGGCTGCTTCTTGAAGAACATGGGATCGGATTCGGGCGCGATGCTCGTCTACAGATCAGTGCGCCAGATCTCTCTCCATCAACCTTTGCTTGCCTGCCATGGGCTGTGCGGCCCAGGCAAACCTCTACCTGTACGTTGGTGCTGCGCAACGCAGGGCCTGGACATGCCCAGTTGGCGATAGCCCGTATCTACCCTCCGGGGACGTTCGACCCAGCCGAGGATCCTGTATCGACAAGCCACGGGGTGGTCGAGCAGACAGGCAATTCGCTCACCTGGTCCGGTCCGCTGATGGCGGGCGGCACGGCGACGCTGACCTTCCAGCTCATGGCGCCCTCTATTGCGGTTCAGGAGACGCGATATGGCGTGACATTTCTCCACGATGATGCGGGGAACGATTGGGAGAGGCCCGTCTGGTTGAGGATCCAGCCCTGGCCCGTTTACCTGCCGTTGATCAGACGGTTGGACTAGCTTGAGGGGGTGGACAGGTGATGCCTATTCCTACTGAGCGACCACAACGTAGTTGAGGTCGGCGTGTAGAACGGCGGGGTCGGCGCGGATCTGCGCCAAGATGGTGCGCTCAAGGCCCTTCGGAACGCGAAGCCGCCAGACGCCCAGGGTTGGCAGGCGCTCCATCCTTGCTTGGTAGCGGTTGGCGAGAGATGTCGCGCTGAGACTCGATTGGAACTCGACGATGATCTCCCCCGGGGCGAAGGCAGCAGCCGGTTCACGGGACGCTGCTGCTCGCTGGTCTGCCCTCCCCGTCGACCAGATCAGGTTCTCTAAACAGAGGGGCTGCAGGCCACGCGCGCCGTTGGTCAGGGCTGCGTAGGCGTCGATGCGGCCGCACCCATGGTACTCGTCCCAGCCGGGCGAGCCCAGATCTCTGGCGTTGTCCAGGATCGCCGATGCGACCTCGTCAGGTGTGTAGCTGGGATAGCGGGTCATGAGCAACGCCGCGAGGCCGGCCACGTGGGGCGTAGCCATAGAGGTTCCGCTGTCGTCGCCGTAGCCGCCTCCCCAGATGGTGCTGTAGATCCCTGAGCCAGGCGCAGCGACGCTGACATGATCAGCATGGTTTGAGTAGGACGGCCAGGCGTCCGCCTCATCCGTGGCTGCCACGCCCAGCACGTGCTCGCAGTTGGCCGGAAACATGTCGANGGGGCCGAGGTTGTTTCCCGCGGCAGCGACAAGGATCACACCGCTGCGATACGCTTCGCGCACTGCTTCCTCAAGCGGCCAGCCGCAGTCTTGAGCTCCACCGAGGCTCATGTTAATCACATCTGCGCCGTGCTCGACGGCGTAATCGATAGCTGCAGCGAGTGTCGCGGCGTCGCCATTCCCGTCGCCATCAAGCACCTTGAGGGGCAGGAGCGAGACCTCCCAGCCCAAACCTGCTACACCAAGGGCGTTGTCCGTGGTCGCTGCCGCGATCCCGGAGACGTGCGTGCCGTGGCCGTGATCATCGTCCGCGCTCAAATCGTCGTTAACAAAATCCTTGTCCAGATCCGTAAGGACCTTGACCTGGAGATCCGGGTGATCCAGGTCCGCGCCGGTGTCCAGGACGGCAATGATCGTCCCCGCACCCGTCGAGTGACCCCAGGCCATGGGCGCCCTCACTCGCTCCAGGGCCCACTGCTTCGCGTAGTAAGCGTCGTCTACATTCCGCCTGTAACCCGGACGGATCTGCCACCACTCATTCAACGACCGAGGATCCTGAAACGTCCCGGTGTCGGCAATCGCGATGACCGTCTCAGAACCGCGCGCGACGCCGATAGGTTGACCAGCATACAGGTTGGGCAACGGATAGGAGGAATTGGGGTACCGATAACGAGGGCCACTCGGATCGTCGAGCGCGTTGTACAGCGCCAGCAAGTTGGGATCGGTGCAGATGTTGTCAATGTGGAGCGTGTAGCCCTGGGGGGCGGAGCTGTCATCACGCGTGTACCTGAGCGCGACGGTGTTTTGGTCCGCGAAGAGCACCAGAACCTCCATACCACCGTCGAGATGGTAACCTGACACCGGCACGTGCAGCGTCTCTCCAGACACCGTCGCCAACCCGAGCGCAGTTACCGGGGGATTGAGGATGGGACCGGCGCGTGATCCAGGATCGGGTGATGGAGCCCAGTTCCAATGGTGCACCTGATAGAAGCCGGACAACGTGGGGACACGCCAAGGGTCGAACAGCGTGGCGAACTGCGGTGGCTGGGTCGGGTCGTCGGATCCGTAGTCAATAAGCCCACGCTGAAGTCCGGGGTCGGTATTGGGGGTATAGCCGCGAAGCTCAATGTTCTTGTCGGCGTGCTCGTAAGCTGGTCGCACGGGATCGTCTTGATCGACCTGATGAGCCGTCCCGCCTTGATACTGGTTCGCGGAGTCAGTCGGGCATATATCTGCGCTAGCGATGAGCGGGAGATAAGCGAAGGCCGTAGGCGTCAGATCGGGAAGCCGTGTAGCGGCGCGACCGGTGCCCAAGGATAGGGAGACCAGCACGACAACGGTGAAGATTCCGGCTGTAGCGGCGACTAGTCTACGATGGCGCATCATGTTTCGGCACCTTATCCTTTCCATCAGAAAGCCTGGACGCTAGAACGTCCAGGCTTCCTGCAAGACCATAGATCGCCAGGTAGGCGCCCGACTCGCCGTGATCAGGCGCCTGCCAGCAGGTGGGAGCGAATCACGGGATGCATAATGTGCGGCCGAGCTGAATGTAGTTCACATTATGGATGCCGTTGCAGCGTGCGATCTGCCACATGCTCACGCCGTAATGCAGAGAGATGCGGTACAGATTCTCGCCCCACCCCACCGTGTGGTGATACCGACAGGTGCCGCAGGGATAGGGGTAAGGATACGGCCACCATCCCCCGCAGGTGCAGGGGATGGCCAGCACCTGGCAGGCATAGATGTGGTTGGGGTTGACTAGGTGATTATACGACGCGATAGCCCAGGGAGAGACGCCGTAGAGGCGGCCAATCGAGAAGAGAGTGTCCCCTGGTCTGACTTTGTGGTACCTAACGGTGCAGCATTCGGATTCCTTGGCGTAGGCCGCCGGCGAAACGACCGTGACCAGGAGCAGGGCGATGATCACAGCAACGAGCACTTTGCGCATGAGACCCTCCTTATAGAGTATGGTGATGGAAACGCTTAGAGTGCCGTGATGGGAACTCTGGCCTGAACCCAACCACTATCTATTATACACCATCTTGCTGTGGATTTCAATACCCTCTGCAGGTTTGCTTGAGCCATCAACCTCTGGTGAGCGACAGTTCATTGCACCTCCAATCCCAAGGCCTTATTGAGATCGCCGGTTGAGGCGTCGCGTGTACCACCAGATGAACACGGAGAGCCCGACAAGGACTGCGGCCAAAACGACATAGGGAGCGATCACCGAGAGTAAGGAGGTCACGAATGAAACGGCATCCTCGATCGTGCTCACGATGGGGTCTCCGACGCCGGCCGTCGTGGCGGTTACCACAGGACGGGCGCCGGACTTGACGGCGTGGACGCCTCCCGCAACGATAACGCCACATAGGGCCGCGAGCACCGGATGGAGGCCAATCACCTTAGTGGATGCCGCGAACAGAAGGGCACCTGCGGTCGGGCGGATGAAGGTGTGGATGACGTCGTTCACCGTGTCCGCAACCGGGATCTTGTCCACCAGGATCTCGATGATCATCAACACAGCCAAGGTTCCGATGACCCACCAGCTGCTCAAACCGTCATAGGGCTCACTGAGCGTCACCAGCGATGAGATCCGCGACAGCAGAGCGACCATGAAGAGAGGGATATACGCGTTGAGACCTGCGGCAGTCGCAAGCCCAAACGCTGTGGCTAGGCTCAGAAAGGCCTGTGCTGTCATAGCGGGACTAGACGACCGATGACCCCAGCTCGGCTTCCAGACCGATCTGACCATACAGGTGAGCAGCGAAGAGCATCAGCCACGTTCCTACTGGCACGATGGCCAGCCCTAGGAGGCTTGCCAGGACCCATCCGCAGATTGGGACCAGGGCGAAGAGCCCAATGATTCCTCCGAGGATCGTCGTGACAGCGAAACCTGCTAACCACACAAAGAGTTGTGCGATGATGATCGCGCCGATATGGTCGAAGAGGAACGCAAACACCTCTCCGAAGCGTAGACACGGTCCCAGCTCGCCGGTTTCAGCAAAGCGGATCTGGAGCACGGGCATCAGGACCCACAGCAGGAGTCCGTAGAGAAGGCTCAAGCAGCCCAGTCCAGCAGTGACCAAGCCTGCTATGCTGGTCAAGATGGTGGTTGCATCTTGGCTCTCACCAGCCATAGCCGGCAGGACCCAAACGACAGCGATAGGGCAAGCCAGGATCAGGAATGGTATCGAGTAGATCAGCGTCGCCACCCAGAACTGGAGCCCATCCACGAAGTAGTCGCCCAACCTATCCCAGGTTGGCAGGGGACGCTCGCTGCCCGCCTCGACGTTGCGAAGGACCGCGATGGCGTACCCTGTGATGGCCGCACCCCCGAGAAGGGGAATGAGGGAGACGAAAGCGCCCACGAGGAGCTTGCCTGGCCACTGATCGTCCTCAAACACAAACCGAATCGCCTCACCGATGTTCATTCTTCGCCCTCCGTTGCCTATATCGTTGCGCACGCCCCACACCCGCGCCTTCCCGAAACGTAAGCGCGGCTGATGACCGAGGCCACCACCCACACTATATCATCTATCTTGTTCGATCGCAAGTTTTGGTGCAATTACGAGACTGGAGGTATGCCCTCGAGCGTGCCAGTCAGCGAGTAGCGCAGCAGATCGATGAGGCCGATCTGAACTAGGCTGAGAATCAACCCGATGGCGATAGGTAGCAGGGCTTCGTGCCACATTGTCGCGCTATTGTCGCGCCCTAGGAGGATGATGCCTATCACGCTGTTGACACTAGTAAGCATCGTCAGCACCGCAGCGGCGCTGAACAGCGCCAGAGGGTAGAGAAGAAAACCCCAACGAGAGAGTACAAGCGCGACCAGACCTAGCTCCATCACAAGTAGGATCGACAGATCACGAATGCCACGAATAGCTGATCGGTCGATGGGATCCAGCCACAAGCTTACGTTGAACACCGGAAACACAAGGGCGCTCATGGTCATCCCGTTCAGCGCCCCCGTGACCAATCGGAGTTCGTTAGTGGGCTGGTATAGATGTGGACCGCCCATCAGAGCCAGGTAGGAGTTCACCCCGTCAGCTGCCCAAGCCATGGAGAACGTGATCAAGACCGCCAGCACGGGGGCAGGGGGGAGTGCCGACGCGCGGCGGCGGCGGAGCACGACGCCCTGCCCGAAAAGGCCTACAAGCGCCCCGAGAAAGGTGCCTGTACAGCGCGCACAGAGAGGCAATTGACGGCTCGCCAAGACGAACGAGTGAGACTCAATTTGATGGCATACAGCGTAGCCAATCATGTCTGCTTTTCGCAGCACGCCACCCGGGGTGGCGAGAAGGAAGGTGATTGAGCTGACGAGCAATAGTCCCCCGGCAGTCCAAACTAGCTTAAGCGATGGATACTTCCTTGGAATCATAATTCGTGTAGCCATTAACCAAATCAAACAGAACCAACACTCCATACAACCAACCGAACAATTGTAGCCCACACCGCACGGCTGTCAACCCACCCGTCCGCTACGGGCGCTAACGGGCGCCGGCAAGCTTCACCAGATCTAACGAACTCGACAGCTGTCACGGAAAACCTTTTCAAGCAGTCTCGGCGGTTTCGATGTGCGGATCCAGTCCGTTTCAACGCACTTGTTGATGTCAGCCGACGGTTCCGACCGTTGGTGTTGGCTGCACCACACCCGCCAAAGAAAAGCTGTCTCACGAACGCAAGTCGTGGTAGAATGTGATCTGGTTGCGACCTCGCTATTAGGACGCGCTTTTCCTCTGGAGGATGACGTTATGAGACACAGGCTGGGGTTCGTTCTGTTTGTAGGGGCTCTCTCCGTTTTGCTTGCAGCGACGCTCAACAACAGCGTCGCCGAGTCCACGGAGGTCACACCGCTGCCGCCGGTGCAAAAGACCGACAGGCGAGGTGGCGTGTGCTTCTCGTACTACCCGGGCGATCCGGACCGACCGTACCTTCCCTTGGCCAGGGAAGCCGGATCACGCTGGGATCGATTCGACTTCATCTGGCCAACCATCGAGCAGACCAAAGACAACTGGCAGTTTGCCGCGTACGACGATTTGGTCCAGGACATGAGCGAAGTAGGAATGAACGTGGTGGGGATCCTGCTTTGGACCCCCGAATGGGCTGCGACGGGCGACCGGCGCGCACGATCGCTTTCCGAGCCGCCTGGACCACCCTCCGACTGGTACGCACCCTCCATATGGTCCCCACTGTCAGCGCAGGCGCCTCCAAGGATGTCTGCATCACCGCCAGAGGGTTTGTACGAGGCGTGGGACGACTGGACGACCTCAGACGGCGATCCTGTGAACTACTGGGGCCGCTATGTTCATACCATCGTCTCGCGCTACAGCAACCCCAGCCGGTTCGCCAAGCCTGTGAAGCACTGGGAGGTGTGGAACGAGGTCGACGACGGCGCATGGGACTACTTCTGGACGGGCAGCAAAGCAGACTATGCCCAGCTCTTGAAGGTCGGATACCAGGCGACCAAAGCCGCCTGCCCGGACTGCACGGTACTGTACGCTGGGCTCCTGTACTGGGCAGATCAGCATTACTTCGAGGATGTGCTTGATATTCTGAACGACGACCCCAGCGCTGCCGCCAACAACTACTACTTCGATGCGATGTCTGTGCATCTCTACAGCCGTAGCTCCAGCACGTACGATACCGTGAACCACATTCGGTCCCGGATGAAGGAATACGTCCCTGACCGCCCGATCTGGCTGACCGAGACCGGGGTCCCGGTGTGGGACGACGCGTTGGTGGATCCTCAACCAGATTCGTACCCCTTCGCTGCGACTCAGGAGGAGGCGGCCGCCTACGTGATTCAGTCGTATGCCAACGCCCTGGCATCTGGGGTAGAGCGCTACTTCTTCTTCCGCGCCAACGATCAGGATATGAGCGAGTACTTTGGGCTTATGCGGAACGACCAGACGTTCCGGCCAAGCTACGTGGCCTACCAACTGGCGACGTCTCACCTAGTTAGCCCAACCATGGTCACGAACTGGACCTATAGCCAGGAGGGCGTGCGCCGGGTGACGCTGTGGGGCACGCCGCGCGGGAAGATCAGCGTGCTTTGGAACACCAGGCCAGTTTCGACCACCTTTGACTACCATCCAACGCTCTCAACCGCGACATTGGTGGATCCGCGGGGCTCGGCGCATACTATCACACCGACGGCAAGCGGGTACGCAATCGCCCTTCCTGGAGCCACCGCCAAGCTCGAAGCCAACCAGCCCAACGAACTTCCCGACTACTACATCGGCGGCGAGCCGTTCCTAGTCATCGAGGAGGACACCATGCCACCGAGCGTCGCGACGGTGGATCCACTGCCCGCTACCACCTACTCATACACCATACCGGTGTCCTGGAGCGCTACTGACGACCGGGCTGGCATTTGGGGCTTTGACGTCCAGGTCCAGCAGGGTGGGGAGGGACGCTGGAACGACTGGCTTAAGCTCAAACACACCATAGGCATCACATCAGCCGCCTACGATTCTGGGGAGCACGATACGTCCTACTGCTTCCGGGCCCGCGCGTGGGATAAGGCTGGCAACTTGGGACCTTGGTCGACCAACGAGCGCTGCACGCGACTCAACCTGGAGCAGGACGTGCAGCTACGTGTAGAAGCGGTTTTTGGAGACGAAAATGGAGACGGGGTCTGGGACGCTGTGAATAGCGAGGTAGCCCTCGAAAACCTGACCTTCCGCCTGGTTGATGAGCATAGGGCGGACGTCGTCACTCCCAGCCAAGGACAGTCCTTGCAGATAACGAAGACCCTGAGGCTAGGCAAGTACGCTATCTTGATCAAGCCAGACGGGTGGCCCTCCCCGCCTGGAGGGTGGCTGCCGCGTCAGCTGCCCATAATCGTTACGGGAGGTGAGGAGCCGCTGATAATCAGACAGGAATCAGTGGGGCTCCTTCGCCACCGCTCCAGCAGCTACCTTCCGTTAGTGGCGTACCGCGAGAGCTGAAGTGCTCCTTCGACCTCGCGAGTGCCGGTAAGCGAGCCGCTGGCACTGGCGTTTACGGGTAACTGTCCGGCGGCACACCCGTAGCGCCGAACACGACCGTCACCTTACAGCCCCATACAAGTGAAGCCCAGGCCAACTAGATAGGCCTGGGCTTCAGGTCTCTCCTAGAACGCGGCTGCTGCGCCTACGTTACGGCAGCGTTGGCACGTCCCGGACGATCACGCTTTCGTTAGCCGCCATCTCCTCAGGCAGGACATCCGCCTCGGTGAGGAAGACGTCTGGATTACCGTGACAGGCATCACACGAGCTGTTCTGTGGCGTGACGCGCTGAATCGTGTGCGGCGTGGCGTAGGCCCAGGTCGGCCGACTGTCGAAATTGAACAGCAGATCCTCGCCGTAGTAGGCGAAGGAATCCCTGGCCACGGGCACGTGGCGCAGCGGGACATACTCCCACGGCCGTTCCGGGCTCTGAAGCGGATTACGCCCAATCTTGAACGCCATCTGTGATGGATCAACCCGGTAGTAGGGCCGCCCATCCTCCGTCTGCTGCACATGACAGTTGTAGCAGTGCTTGTAGGCGACGGAGTGGCACGCTTGGCAGCTCAATTGAGCAAGATGCACCTCGTCATGCTGCTCTACGTCGTCGCCCGCGGAGACGGTGTGACAACCGGGCTGCGTGCAGGAGGGATTCGCCTCACCGTCGTAGCGGTGGTCGAAATCCCCTTCTGTGCCGTGCATCTCCTCCTCCGTATGGCATGCGAAGCAGGACATCCCACCGGGGTTGTAGTGGACGTCCGCCGGATAACGCCCGCCCTCGTCCATCTCGTTCTTGCCCTTGTACTCGTCATTGACACGGCTGCCGTGACACCCAGTGCAGGTGTCGTTCATGGGCGGCTGCTTCTGGGGGATGTGTCCCCTGAGCAAGCCCCCGTCATTGGCGGCGGGGCGGCTGATATGACACTGACCACACGAGGCATGACACTCGCGGCAATGGTTATCGAAGGCCACCATAAGCTGGTCCCAGTCTGATTCGGCGCTCCGCTCAGACAAGACGGTCATGTAGCCCTGTTGGTCCCAGTGCAGGCTGTCCAGGTGCGCAGTGGATATCTCCGCATGACAGAGCTGACACGTCTCCGAATTGCTTGGATGTGGGTCATGCACAATTCCCTCGTGAGCGACGTCCATCTCCTCTGTCCCACCCGTGCCACCATGGCAGGCGATACAACCGAAGCGTGCGTGGTAGCCAGCCAGGAACGACTCTTCGATGAAGACCTTCTCCCATGCCTCCAACGGAGGCAATTCTCCGCCTCACCCCTCGCCTTCGGACAGTTCTTCTTCCTCCTCAGGCTCTACAGCCAGATCCTGCACCGCCTGCTTGTCAGTGTGACAGGCGATACACTGACTGTCGTCCAGGTTCACAACCTCGACATCGCCAGCTGGTGCCGATAGGGGAAAGCGTGAAGCCAGATCCACTAAGGATTGGTCATCCACTTCCTCATCTACCCTGGAACGAATTCGCGTCACCGGCGTCGGCGGAGGCGCGCCCGGTGTGACGTCAGGACGGGGGGCGCACCCGGTCATGTAGGCCGCTCCGATCCCCACGACTAATACAACCAAAAGGCTGGTTCTTCTCATAGGCCCTCCTAGAAAGCAATTGGGATCGACCTGATAGCAGCTCCAGATCCCCCAAGCCTGCTCAGGCATCGAAGCTACTCCGGCCTGTTGACCTCGGTCTCCACCGGGTAACCCGCGGGCGCCACGAAGGGCTCGATGGCCAGGACATCAGCGTCATCGGTCCAACCCATCATGCCGAACTTCAGGTTGGTCACGTCGTACCCCAGCAAACCCAGGACGGTCGCTGCCACCTGACCGGTGTGGCCCGTGTAGCAGTAGTCTACGATCTCCGTATCCGTAGGCAGGTAGGCAAGGTTGTCCACATCAGCCACCTCGCGCCAAGGGATGTTGTAGGCGCCAGCAGCGTGGCCGATAGCGTAGTGCTCCGGAGAACGCACGCTGAGGACAAAGGGATCGTTCGCCGTGTCGCCGTCGTTCAGATTCTCGAAAAGCGCGTCGGCGCTGATCGTCGGCGCCCAGTCCGCCAGGAAGGCCTGGGCGCGCATCTGCGCGATCGATACGGCATCGCTTTCTCCCGTGTCCAGTGTGGGGAACTGGTAGGTCTCGATCAGTTCATTGGCCTCGGCCTCTACCGGGTAACCGGCA
>P_1C_Sed_3_UnCtyDRAFT_1000032_pt1 | contig 22600 bp, 19 predicted proteins | sample Pon1CUnioCityCA_FD_10233 | JGI IMG/M metagenome (IMG submission 10233) | reverse complement strand
ATTCGATATTTTCTTCAGAAAAGCCAATTTCTACATCATCTACGATGATGATATGCCAGACGCTCAGCTCACCATATCCATCAAAATAATCAACAACAACCCTTGATTCCCATTCAGGATTGATAAGATTAAAATTTTCCTCAGCAAGTTCTCTACTAACAGCTTCTTTTGTGCTTTCACCATTTTCTAGTGCACCACCTGGTAGTGCATAATCGCCATTTTTACGATGAAGGGTTCCAATGATAAAACCATCTTTCCTTCTAACAATGATTGCACGCGCACTGATCCGTCTGAAGGGCAGTTTGACTGATTTGGTAGAACCAGATATTTCTGTGTCTTGTTCGAACCATACATCTTTGTATTGGGCTTTCATTTTGATTACCTCTAGGCTGAACAGCCAAGTTGTTGGTGGATAAACTGTTGAAAACACCAATGATCATAACATTATCATTTTATCGACAGCAGCACTTTTGCTTATCTATAGGGAATTTTCTAATTTATTCTAGATCACATGCCGGGAGCTGTCAAAAATTAACTGTGAAACCAAGCATGAGATATTATAGGAAACAAATGTTCCATTTTACCATCCATCATGGTAAAATCACCCCATGGATTTGTTTGACCACTCCCTGCAAGAACAACTTGAACATCAAGCACCCTTAGCAGATAGAATGCGCCCACAAACCCTGGATGAGATTGTGGGCCAGGATCATATCATCGGCGAAGGGCGATTATTACGGCGCGCCATCCATGCTGATCGACTTTTCTCGTCGATTATTCTCTATGGCCCGCCGGGGACTGGTAAAACTACCCTTGCGCGGGTGATTTCCAACTTGACTAAAGCCCATTTTGAGAGCTTATCCGCGGTGTTAGCCGGCGTGGGGGACCTGCGCAAAGTCATTGCCGAGGCGACCGACCGCCGACGTCTGTATCACCGCCGGACGATCTTGTTCATCGATGAGGTCCACCGCTGGAACAAATCCCAGCAGGACGCCTTATTACCCCATGTGGAGACGGGACTGCTGACCCTGATCGGCGCTACCACCCAGAACCCATATTTTGACGTGATCAAAGCCCTGGTGTCACGCTCTCGAATCTTTGAGCTGAATTCCCTGACCGAGGATGATGTTAGAGAATTGCTTTTGAGGGCAATTGCTGATCCTGAGCGGGGGTACGGCAAATTGGATGTAGACCTTTCCGATGAGGCGATGGCACATCTCACCCGGATGGCTAACGGCGATGCCCGGAATGCCCTCAATGCCCTGGAACTCGCTGTTGAAACCACACCGCCTGGTCCTGAAGGAAAAATTCACATCACCCTGGACGTCGCGCAGGAGTCGATCCAAAAGCGGGCGGTTCTTTATGATAAGAATGATGATGCCCATTACGACACCATATCGGCTTTCATCAAGTCTGTCCGGGGTTCAGACCCCGATGCAGCTCTCTACTGGTTGGCTAAAATGCTCTATGCTGGCGAAGATCCCCGATTTATCCTCCGCCGCCTGATCATCCTGGCAGGGGAGGATATCGGTATGGCAGATCCGATGGGGTTGGTGGTTGCAAACGCAGCTGCCCAGGCATATGAGTATATCGGCTTGCCAGAAGGCATCTTCCCCATTACCGAAGCAACCCTGTACCTGGCAACTGCGCCTAAATCCAACTCTGCTTTTGCCTACCATGCTGCTCTCCATGAAATCGAGGAGAATGGTGCTGGCCCTGTCCCCATCCACCTGATGGACTCAAGCCGGGATGCCAAGGGCTTGGGACATGGGCAGGGGTATGATTATCCCCATAACCATCAAGGTCACTGGACCCCCCAGCAGTATCTTCCAAAAAACATGTTGGGACAGGTTTTCTACCATCCTTCGGACCAGGGATATGAGTCACAGGTAAAAGAACGGGTGGAACGTTGGCGTAATGCACAACAAAAAGCCCTTGAGGATTTGCAGAGAGAGGCGGGGGAAAAATAAATGGCGGTTTTTTTACTGGTGCGGCACGGTCATAATGATATGATCGGCGAAAAATTGGCGGGAAGACTGCCTGATGTCCATCTGAATAAAGAGGGGATTGAACAGGCAAGACAGTTGGCAAGAGAATTTAAAGAATTACCCATTAAGGCGGTTTACGCCAGCCCCCTTGAACGAGCCGTGGAAACCGCCCAGCCTATTGCAGATGTCCATCATCTACCTGTGGAAATCCTGCCAGCTTTGTTGGAAATTAATTTTGGCGAGTGGCAGGGGCAAGATCTTGAAAAGCTGAAGAAAGGGCGTGTATGGAAGCATGTCCAGGGGAAGCCCAGTGAATTCCGATTCCCGGGAGGAGAAAGTTTCCTTGAAGCCCAGGAACGGGTGGTTCAGGGGCTCACGCTTCTCAGTGAACAATATGCTGAGAAAGAGATGGTTGTTTGTGCAGGGCACAGTGATGTGATCCGCCTGGCGGTGGCTCATTTCCTGGGGCTCCCGCTGGACAATTTTCAAAAAATTAGAATATTGCCCGCGTCTGTGACAGTTTTGTATTTATCCCAGGGCCAGGCATTTTTCGGACCGATCAATTACACTTTTAATTTCCCACAGCTGTAAAAGAGCAAGATTTGCGAGTATAAACTACCGATAATGGATGAAGCATTTTCCATGATTCCAGCCTGATACTTTAGAGTTATTAATTCTGTTTGACATAATTTTTACATACAGGCATTTTATATTGGTTTCATTTATAATTAAGAAAAATTTTCTATCAAAAGGAAGGGACAATGGAACAAATATCGCATTTCCCCGGATGCACGGATTGACCTGGATGATTTTGAAACTTATTACACAGGTGATATTAAAAAGAAGGAGGGGAAAGCCAGGCTCAAGGAACATAATAAAACACTCCGTGATCTGCAGGAGCTGTTATATGCGGAGGGCAAGCAGAAGGTTTTGGTAATCCTTCAGGGGATCGATACCAGCGGCAAAGACAGCACCATTGAACATGTCTTCGGCGATGTCAACCCCCAGGGGACCAAAGTAGCTAATTTCAAGGTGCCCACGAAAAAAGAATTAGCCCATGATTACCTTTGGCGTGTCCACCAACATACCCCCGGGAGCGGTGAAATTGTGATTTTTAACCGTTCCCATTACGAGGATGTGCTTGTGGTTCGGGTCCATGAACTGGTTCCCAAAGGCGTTTGGGGAAAACGTTATGAGCATATCAATGCCTTTGAGAAACTCCTGGCGGATGAAGGCACCACGATCATCAAGTTTTTCTTGAATGTCAGCAAAAAGGAACAGGCTGAACGCTTCCTGGCACGGCTTGACCGACCTCACAAACGATGGAAATTTAATCCTGGCGACTTGAAGGAACGCGAACACTGGGATGATTACAAAGCAGCTTATGAAGATATGTTAAGCCTTACCAGCAAACCCTGGGCGCCATGGTATGTGGTCCCATCCGATCGTAAATGGTTTCGAAACCTGGTAGTCGCTTCGATTATTGAAGAAACCATCATGAATTTAGACATGCGTTACCCTGGTGAAGTTGAGGGAATTGATGCCTATCGTGGACAATTAGAATCGATGATTTCTGAGGGGTAGTATGAGCTCAGGCTCAAGTTCCAAATTACAAAGATTTGTAATCGCAGGGTGTCTTAAGCGAGATTATATTTTACCGATATCAGGCCCGGCACAAATCGATATCCTGGGCGGTAACCTGCCCTATGCTGCCGTAGGGCTTAATTTGTGGGGAAAAACCGCAGGTTTACTTGCCAGGGTGGGCAAGGATTTTCCACTTGATGATTTAGATCGTCTGGGAACAATGGGATTTAATTTATCAGGGATTAAAGTCCTCTCCCAACCAGTGGATTCAAGACGATTTAGCCCACATTGATCCTGGTACAACCCATTATCGAAACCCGGTTCAGCATTTTGCTGACAGGGGCTTGCGATTCCCACCTGAATTGCTGGGTTATCGATCAAAGGTTTTTAATCACAGCAGCCGTACGAACCCCTTACCTGTGACAATTCAAATTTCTGACATTCCTGAGGATTATCTCTACGCCAGTGCAGTTCATATTTGTCCGATTGATTACCTCTCACACCTGCTTTTGCCCTCTGTTTTTCGCCAGGGGCAGGCTTCTAACATCACCCTATCATCGACACCCGGGTATATGGATCCTTCCTTTTGGGAAGAGATTCCGGGTTTACTTTCGGAAATTACCGCATTTATTACAACTGAAGGCGAAATTCGGAATCTGTTCCTGGGGCGGCAAACCGATTTATGGGAGATGGCAAATGGACTTGGTGAATTCGGCCCCGAATATGTGATTATCCACACGAACAACCTGGGTTATTATCTTTATGATCGCCATAGGGATATGCGCTGGACAGTTCCTGATTACCAGTCGCGGATCGTTGATCCCACCGGTGCTGATGATGCTTTTGCAGGGGGTTTTTTAGCTGGCTACCGGGAATTTTATGATCCCCTTGAGGCGGCTGTGATGGGGAGTATCGCCGCCTCTATAGTTGTTGAGGGAAGCGGCGTCTATTATGCCGCAGACACCATGCCCGAGCTGATCAAAGCACGCCAACTGGCATTGAAGGAATTGGTCAGGGAAGTATAGGTGGGGTCGTTTTAGTTCTGCTTGAGAGTTTTAGGAAAAGAGAATAATTTTTGAAGCCTGGTCTTAACTGCCAGGTTTCTAACTTTTTGAGCAGCCCTTTTCGCGCGTTCTTCGTTGATGATATGATTACTGAATTGATCGAGGTTATACTCGTTAATGATATCCTGAATAGATAGTTCCAATTCAGGCATTAATTTTGTCAATCTTTGAGCACGTTCTTTTGGCGTTTCCGCCGGGTAAAGGGGTTGTCCCAGGATCCTTATGGACCATCCCATTTGGCGATAGGCTTTTTCAGGGATGGACATCTGTGAAAGGTAGCGCCAGCGCTTTAACCATTCAGGTACCTTCATATTTCGCTTTAGAAGTGCCCGTTCCAGAATCACTGGCAAAGGATCAATTTCGAATTTTATATACGAGGGACGGTAGCGGATAAAAAGCCAGGTCGCCAGACCTAATCCAAATAAAGATAAGATTATCCAGACGATGGTTTTGGGTTGAATGTTAAGAATGGAACGCTCTGTCTCTGCCTCATCGAGACCAGCATCCTCTACAGGTTCCGTTGGGATGCCGCCCGGCTCCGGCAAACGATCTTCAATGGGATTTTCCGGTAGTAAAGGCAGACCCTCTTCATTGATTTCTTGTTCACCAAAGGGCAGGTTTAAAGTTGGCTGGTCTGTTGTTGGCTCAAATATCACCCAGCCAACATCTACGAAATAAACTTCCGGCCAGGCATGACTGTCAAGTCGCCGCACAATATAGGATTGGGTTTCAGGGTCGAATTCGCCCTGGGCATACCCCACACCGATCCTGGAGGGGATCCCGATTGACCGGAGCATTAACACCTGGGCAGTTGCATAATAATTACAGAAACCGGTCTTAATATCAAAGAGAAACCACTCGATTGGATCCACCCGATTGGGGCGATTTGGGATGGTGCGGGAATACTCAATATTCTGCCGTAAATACCGGGTGATAGCAGCAGCTTTATCATAGGGATTGTTGTAAATTTTTGTAATCTCCAGGGCAAGATTGGCAATTTCTTCGGAGAAATCCTCAGGAAGCTGCAAGTAGCGGTTCAGCCATTCGGGATAGGCCTGGTTGGTGTTTCGCAGTTCGATGATGCTTGGTAAGTAGACCCGAGATTCCACTTGGTAGGTATCCTCTGCTGCAATTGCTGGGTCAGCGATTAATGCAACCAGGTCCTGTTCAGTTTCTGAGATTGGTTGTGTCAGGGCGGTGACCGGGCGGTCTACCCCGACGGGCTGTCCCGGTGCGTAAAGATTAATCATCCGGTTTGTATCGCTTGTGATAGCATAACGCTCAACTTGCCCCAGGTCGGGATTGGGATGGTTGATGTTGAAATTTTCCGGGAAGAGGAATGCTTCATCCAAACCGGGATTTGTGTACCAGTCGTCGTCTTCATAGGTGTCATAAACCCTTGCGCGCCAATAATTGCGATAATCGGGCAAGCCGTGGGCTTCAGGTTTTACTGTAAAGACAATATCTTCACTGGATGGACTGCCGTTCCCTAATTCAAGTGTATCACCAAAAATCCCAGCGGTTGTCCTGGTGGGGTTTCTTGTAATTGTGATCAGGTCGGGGACCTGGTCCCAAAATTGATCCCAAGTTTGGGTCACACCATCCCAGAACCTGGAATAACCAGTAACTTGAGAGGGTGTGATGGGTACCGCCCAAGCGATGATAAGCAGAAGGAATGCCAATAGGATTAAAGTCTTTGAAAGATCAGAATGGGTATCTGAAGGGGTCCCAATGCCCTCCTTGAGCCATTGTTTTTGGAGTCGGAGAAAGGTCATCCGTCCTAAAACCAGTAAAGTGAAAAAAATGAATGTCATCAGGAAGCGAGTGTTACGGATGAGGTTCTGGTCAAAATGACTGATGACCAGTAAGGTGATCCCCAAGGGCAAAAGGGCTGGCCAGACGACACCTTTTCGGATAATGAGGAATGTGGACAGTGTCCCAATAACCCAAATTAGCAGTGCTAAAACTGTCAAAAAAAGGATGGGATCGGTGATTGGTCTGTTGGTTATAAACTGCTCAAAAGTGTAGCGCAGCCGCCATCCAAGGAAATAGAAGATGCGCTCTCGCCAGGGCAGTTCCATATCGACGGTCAGGCCGAACAGCCATCCTGTGATAAATAATCCGTAAACGGCTGAAATAATGCCAGAAACCCAGGCTGAAAACCGGCTTGATCCCAATGCAACCCCTGTAAGCCCGGCAAAAAATGAGAGGAAAACCAGGATGTAAAGGTCGGATGCCCATTCCGTTGTCCAAAGGCGTGCTGCCACCATGGTAACCGTGGCGATGATCGTCAGGGCGATCCATAAATCCCACCAGTATCTTGTCCGGATATTTTCGACCTTTTGTGTCATATTCATAGTTTATTCAAGAAAAGGAATTTCGTCAATCGGACCACAGGTAAAAAATGCCCTTCCAGTTTCCGAAGGGCATTTTTTTGTTTTAGTAAATGTTATTTTAGCTTTAGAGCTTTCCCAGGAAACGTTCAATTCTCTCCAATGCCTGTTCAATCAGTTCATAATTGGTGGCATAGGAACAACGTAAAAACCCGATTCCGGAATCCCCAAAGGCGGACCCCGGGACCGCAGCCACTTTTTCTTCCATAAGGAGTTTTTCAGCAAATTCTTCATCGGTTAAACCGGTGTTGTGGATGCTTGGAAAAACATAAAATGCACCGTGGGGTTCAAAGGTGGGCAAACCAATTTCATTGAGCCTTTGATGGATCATTTTTCGGCGGCGGTTGTATTCATTGCGCATCTCTTGTAAATACGGTTCGCCAGTTTTTAAAGCTTCAATAGCGCCGTATTGGGAGATTGTCGGTGCAGACATAACCGAATATTGATGAATTCTCACAAGTCCTTTGATGATGCTGGATGGACCTGCAGCATATCCAATTCGCCATCCTGTCATGGCATAACTCTTTGAAAAGCCGCCCAGAAGGACTGTTCGGTCGTGCATCCCATCGATGGAGGGAAAACAAACAAAATCGTGGTCATAAACCAACCGATCGTAAATTTCATCAGAGATAATAATCAGGTCATGCTTCTCTGCTATTTTCCCAATTGCTTCTAAAGTTTCTCGATCAGCGACAGCACCGGTGGGGTTGTTGGGGTATCCAAGAAGAATCGCCTTTGTTTTTGGGGTGATAGCTTTTTCAATCACTGCAGGATCAGGTTGAAATCCATCTTCCATATTGGTGAAAATCTCAACAGGCTTCCCGCAGGCGAGTTCAACCTCCGCCTGGTAGGAAACAAAACACGGGGTAGGGATGATCACTTCATCACCCGGATCAAGGATGGCGGAGAATGTCAGGTACAGTGCTTCGGAAACGCCGACGGTAATAATTATCTCATTGACGGGGTCATATTTCACCCCATAAAGTTTCTCAAGATGGTTTGAAATCCCCTGGCGAAGTTCCATGATGCCAGAATTGGATGTGTAATGGGTTTCCCCCTTCTCCAGGGCTCGAATCCCGGCATCAATGATGGGTTTGGGTGTCGTGAAATCCGGTTCGCCAATCCCCAGGGAGATAACATCATCCATGGTAGCTGCAATATCGAAAAATTTTCTTATGCCTGAGGGCTTCAAGGCACTGACAGTTTTGTTGACATAATTTTTGGGCATTCATTCTCCTGTATTATTTGGTGAGTGTTTAGAACTTCCTTTTGGTTGAATCAGCCACTTTCCATCAATGAGGTCATATTCGAGTTGGAATAACCGGTTTTCCGGTGAGCAGCGCACCAGAAACCGCAGGCACTCAGGTTCCCTTGCCCGGTTGATGATCTCCTGAACCTGGTAGTGTTTTCCCTCCCATTCCAGGGAACGGGGCTGTTCGGGATTTGTGCTGCCTGCGTAAGATTGAACTTTATTCATCGTTTAACCAGCAAAGATTTTAAATATGGTGAGTTTGTGATGAAATGATAACCGTGTCTTGCCTGTAGGTCAACGCCTGCAGATTGATTATGCCAGATTTGTTTTCTAATTTCTTCATGGGTGATCAAAAGACAGCAGAGGAATCATCGCCGAGATTAAACTTACCAAAAAGCCCTCTTACCTTGACATCGTGTCCCAGCAGGGAGGTGTTCAGCAAGCTGTCAGCCACTTCAACCCGCTCACCCAGGATCGAATCCTTAATGATGCTGTCTTTGATGATGGCGTCCTCATCAATCGACGTGTTAGGACCGATCACTGAATTGGTTACTTGTGCGGAGGGGTGGATGAAAACCGGCGGGATGATCGTATTTTCGGCGGAAAGATCCAAATCCTCGGTATTATCCCGTCCATGACCAAGAAGGTAACGGTTGGTTTCGTGGAGCGCTTCCGGGGTGCCGGCATCCAGCCAGGTCCTGACCTTTTCCGTGCGCATCTTCAATCCCCTGTCGAGCATGATGTTGATGGCATCTGCCAGATAGAATTCAGATTTCAGTATCATGTCCTCCTCGATTTGCTTTTCTATTGCTGAGATCAAAGCTTCTGCTTCCTTGAAATAATAGCAGCCTACCACGGCAAGGTTGTTATCCATGCTCTCCGGTTTTTCGATAATACTGATCACCTCGCCGGCGTCGTCAACATCAGCAACCCCAAAGCGCCTTGGGTCCGGGACGGGCTCAACCCATGCCACGCCATCTTTTTTCTCATCTTTCAGGCAGGAAAAGTCAGTTTCGATCAAGGTGTCGGAAAAAGCCATCAGCATTGGACCGTGAAGGAGCTTACGGGCTTGCCAAAAGGCATCCGACTGTCCCTTCATTTCAGGCTGAACAGCGTAATCGACATGCCAGTCGGGATAATGCTTTGCAACATGCTCTTTAATTTGATCGCCCATCAGCGGTCCAAGGATAAAGACAAACTCTGCTGATTCAAAATTAGGTACTGAGCGGAACATGTCCAACACGTGATCGAGGACGGTTTTGCCAGCCAATGAGACCAGGGGTTTTGGCTTACTCCAGGTTTGGGGGCGCAAGCGGGTTCCGAATCCTGCCATTGGGACGACAATTTTTAGGGGTTTCGTCACAGTTTCACTCCTTTTCATTTTGGGCAGAGCAGAATCAATATTTTCAACTATTTGTAAAAATGTGCTAAACACTCACTAAAATTTTTGACCAACCTAACTGGAGAAAATATCCAAAGCTCTCTTGATGAATAATTATAATATGGTAAAGGTGCTTTCTTTGTAGGGAAGACGCAGCTTATTTTCACATTTTAATTTGTTTTATTAATATTTTATCCTATGGCTATCTCAAACCCAATTTTTTAGGGCTTTATTAAGTGACTTAATATTATCCCCCAACCAGGTATTCATACATAAATTGTATAGATATTGAACTGCACCTCCAAGTGTCAGTTTCTTGTCAAATTTATGGGGTGCAGTTCAAAATGAATAACATCTTATCTACTTTTGTATTTTTTACAACACTGCAGCTTCGACTTGCAGCTCAGCAGGCCTGCCAAATAATCGGGATTGAACCAAATGGCGGTGCCCTTTTTCTTCCAATAAGCGGATGCCGTTGATTTTACATGCCCATAACAACTCAGGTTGGTCTTTGACAATGTTCATTAAGGCAGCCCGGATCATGCCCGGGTCATCATCTGCCGCAATACGATTGATTGAAAGGTCTCCGCAATTGTTACAGCGGTGCACCAGCATCAATTCTCCGTGATTATCAGGCTTATATTTATCTCTAATGCGTTTGAATGTTAAACCAACAGGTTTCATCAGTGCTTTGCAAGCACATAAACGGTCTCCCGGATGATATAAGTCGACATGTCGTGAATGCAGGCAGTAAGGGCAGTGGTTTCGGTTGACCACGCCGGATATTTGGCTGTGAGTCGTGACAAAATTGCCGCAGTGTTTGCAGATGAAATCAGCGTTGATATCTTTTTGATAGGTTCGCATCAATCACCTCACAGATCATCTTTCATACGCAGATAGCTCTGGTATCGGTAAGGGCTGATTTCACCGTTCATCACGGCTTGGCGAACAGCACAGCCAGGCTCCTCATCATGCGAACAGCTCAGGCCAAATTTACATTGGCCTAGTAATGGTGCCATTTCAGGGAAGAACGCGGCGACATCTGTTGATTCAAGCCCATAGATGCCGAACTCGCGAACGCCAGGGGTGTCGATCAAAGCGCCACCACACTGGAGGGGGAACATTTCCAGATGGCTGGTAGTATGCCGTCCTTTGCCAGTTGACTGGTTAACAGCTTTGACGTGTAAACCAAGACCCGGCTCTAATGCATTCAATAAGCTGGTTTTTCCAACACCGGATTTCCCGACCAGGACAGAATGTTGATCCACCAGAATCTGACGTAGATTTTCCAGGCCTTCAAATGTTTTGGCACTGGTAACAATCACGTGATAACCAATGGATTGATAAAGCTCAATCCAGGTGTTCAGTTTACATTCGGCAGGTGTTGTTTTCACCAGGTCAAACTTGGTTATCACAATCCTGGAGGGAATGCCGTATGATTCGGCAGCGACCAGGTAGCGGTCAAGCATATGCCATTTTGGTTCAGGATCAGCGGCCGCAAAGACCGGGATGACCTGGTCGATATTGGCAGCGATGACCTGTTCAAAAGCATGCGCGCCAGGCATGGGTTTGGCAGAACTGCGGGCGATGTAATTTTTCCGCGGGAACAAATCCATGATCATCCCGGAGCCATCATCTGTCTTGATAAATTGCACATGATCCCCAATGGCAATGGGGTCCATATGCTTTTCGCTGACCTGTGTCACCCGCCTGCCAGAATTACCTGGAAGTTCAATTGTTGAAAAGTCCTTCCAGAGCTTTGCCGATAGGCTGCAGTTAATTATTTTATTATTATGCTGGACATCGTAATGCCCTAACACTTTCTTATAAACGATACCGGTAAAATAGGTATCGGTGTTTTGGGTTTGCATTGGTATCTTTCCTTATACAAAAAATATATTTCGTCTTTTCTAAATTCAACTTCAAGTTCATAATTAATCCCAATTGCCAGGAATTGGGGGTGGTTTAATGCTCTCATAAATTTCTCCTTACAGACGGCTTGCTTGAAAATGTTTCCAAACCGCCTGTTCTTATTAACAAAAAAACGGTCACGGAATTCCGTGACCGTTTGACAGACTGCCGGGTTGTGTTGATCCGAATGGATCGGATCGAGCGTTATGCTCCCAGGATAAAGGCAGGCTGCAGTGACCTGAGCCTCCGATTTGTTCAATAATTAAAACAAAAAGTCACGGGATACGAACACACCCGTGACCGCGAAAATCGATACGATTATCGAATGGGGTTTACATGCAAACTGAGGCGCGCTCGTATTTCTTCTTTATGATTAATTCAAGTACCCTAGCCATAAAACGCGCCTCCTTTCATTTGAATTCTAATTAATGACGCGAAGTATATTCTAGCAAAGTTTTGGAGATTGTCAAGCTGATTCTCATAGCTCTGGTTTTTAACAACCTGGCTCAAATTAGTTATCTCTTGCTCTATCAACAAGCTTTATTGAAATGGATTCAATCACAGGATAAGGGAACAGGGCATGCTTCATCCTGTAACTGACGCAGTTCATCCCGCAATGTGTGGGCAAGCTGGCTGAATTCCGGTGTATAACGGACTTCTGGTTTACGTGGTCGGGGTAGGTCGATGGGTAATTCCAGCACAATCTTTCCAGGGCGATGCGAAAGGACCAGTACCTGATCAGATAAGTAAATAGCTTCAGATATCGAATGGGTGACCATCAGCACAGTTTTTCTTCTTGCACCCCAAATGTGGAGCAGTTCATCTCCCATCACCTCCCGGGTGAGCGCATCCAGGGAGCCAAAGGGCTCGTCCAGCAGAAGGATGTCTGGATCTTGCATCAAGGATCGGGCAATTGACACACGTTGTGCCATCCCCCCGGAGAGATCCCGTGGATAAGCCTTCTCAAAGCCATCCAACCCAACCAGCTTGATTAAATCACGGGCTCGCTCTTTAATTTCCTCGCAAGGTGTTTCGTTTAGTTCAAGGGGCAGGCAAACGTTTTCCAATACCCGGCGCCAGGGCATCAGATTGGGTTTTTGAAACACCAGCCCAACCTTATCATGGTGGTTATGGAAGTGAAAATCACCCTTGGTCGGAGGGACAAGACCCGCCAGTACCCTCAGCAGTGTGCTTTTNCCGCTGCCAGAAGGTCCAATNAGGGTAGCAAAGCTGTTTGTTGGCAGCTCAAAGGAGAGGTCATTGAGAGCGTGGACGACGCCGCTGGCATCGCTGNAGANGACCCCGAGGTCNTTGATGGTGAGGGCAATTTCAGGGGAGGAGGTCATTTGTAAACACCTCTTCAAGNTCAAGGGGAGACTCTAANAATCCCATTTCCAGTAAAACTTCCTGCATATTTTCCCATCCGGCAGGATCGCTGTATCCCGGTTGATCGGTCTGCCAGAGCTTGATCGATTCTGCCAGAATCTCCTTCTGTAGGGCTTCATCTGCATCTGCCAGGTTTTCAACATATTTTTTGCTGATCTCATAAGCTTCTTCAGGGTTTTCGGCAGCATCAGTAATCCCCTTGAGGAGGGCTTGGTTGAATCTCTCCACCTGTTCGGGATCTTCATTGATGGTTTGATCATTGGTCACCAGGCCGTTTGCCACCAGTTTTAAATAATCTGCAACGGCGACGACATTCACCTGGTAGCCCTGGGATCGCAAAACGGCTGGTTCATTGGCGAGATAGATCACTGCTGATTGGGCTTGACCGGAGACTACAGCTTCCACCTGGTTAAATCCAATGGAAAGCAATTCGACGTCCTCTTCAGTCAAGCCAGCTGCGTCTATAAGCGCCCGGAAACCGATATAACTTGCGCCGTAAAGTCCGGGGATGCCCACAGATTTTCCAGTCAAATCCTCAGGTCCAGTGATGTTCTGATCCTTGAGAGAAACCACGCCCACCGGGAATTCTTCATACCAGGCTGCCACATAGGTGATGGGGAGTCCCTGTGCTCTCGCGAGCAGCACCTGTTCACCGCTGGCGATGGCAAAGGTTTGGTCGCCCGCGCCGATCAGCGCAACAGCATCCGCCTCATTACCGTATTCCAATTCAACTTCAAAACCTGCATCCTGGAAGTAGCCTTTGTCAATGGCAACATACACCGGTGCAAATTGGATGTTGGGGATGTAGCCCATGGTCAGGCGGGTTGATATGATTTCAGGTTCTGGATCTTGCCCGATCATCTGGCAGGCACTCAAGCCAAAAATGATGATCAGAAGGAGGGAGATTTGTGCTAGTTTTTTGGTCATATGTTTTGAATCCTCATTTAAGTACGATTTAGCCGGCACCTTCGCGCCAGGATTGCCAGGACAGAACCCGGGTTTCGATCAACAAAACCAATCCATACAGTGACATTGCCATCACAGCGAGGGTGATCACAGCAACAAACACCAATGCGGTGTCGTACTGGCCACGACCGACATTAATCAAAAATCCAAGGCCGCGATCTGCTCCGACCAGTTCGCCAACCACCGCTCCAATTACAGAAAGGGTGGCGCCCACTCGCAGGCCGCCCAAAAAGATTGGTAGTGCTGCAGGTATCTCAAGTTTCAATAAAGTTTGGGTTCGGCTTGCTTTTAACGATTGCATCAGGTCACGTAAATCCTGGGGGACCTCCCGTAAGCCAACCACGGTGTTGATCAGCACCGGAAAAAAGACTGTTAGACTGCAGATCAGAATCTTGGAGAAAATCCCTGGTCCAAACCAGATCACCAACAGGGGGGCGATGGCAACCACCGGGATCGATTGGCTGGCGACCAGGTAGGGTGAAATCAGGTTCTCAAAGGCAGGTGATTTAGCAAGAAAATACCCTAAAATGGTCGCAACTGTCCCCCCAAGAAGTAAACCAGCCAGCACTTCTAAAAGGGTTGCCAGGGCATGTTGGAGGAGCTGTCCGCTCGTAAATGCTCGTAAGAATCTGTCCCAAACCAACCCGGGACCTGGCAGGATAAAGGCTGGTAGGTTCAATAAACCTGCAACCAGGTACCACAGGGAAATGCCAAGGACCAGTGAAATGACCAGCAATCCAAATCGCTGCAGCGGGCTGACATTTCTTGCTTTGGTTATTCTTTTTTTCATGTCCATAAAGAAAAACCCCGAATCATTAATCGGGGCAGGTGTAGCACACAGGAATGCATGCACCTTCTTTCATTCGGACTGTCACCGCCGGCACCGGTATCTCACCGGTTCATGTGCCTTTTAGCACTCGTGGGCTGCCCAGTTTCCTGGGATTACCACCGGTCGGGAATTGGGCCTAACGACCCTCACCCTGCCCCGAAGGATTTTTTATTTTATTCTGGATAAAGTATATCTGGATAAAGGGACTGTGTCAATAAAGATGGTGAATGGTGAGTGGTGAGTGGTGAATGGTAACCAGATTTGGATATCAGGCAATTAGCTAAGAGCTACGAGCTCCCACCTTTAAACTTTGAGCCTTCGGCTTTAAACTTTCAATTGTGATTTGGCTATGAGCTATCAGCAATAAACTCTCATCTTGCCACCAAGCATAAAAGCCATTAAAAATAATCAAATAAATGTTCCAAATTATTTAAATTTTGAGAACCTATGACTCTGGTAGGTAACCTGAAGATGATCAGAGGTTTTTGTACCAGAACAGTGTTAAAATTTTAACGCTTTGCATCCCACATATCTTATGCCCGCATTGGGATTTCGTGGAACAGCTATGGGAATTGATATTCGTAAAGTCGTTCAATCAAACATTTTACCAATCATTGACACCGCAATAGCGCATAAGGAACCGGGATATCCAATAATTGGTGCAGGTTTGGTCCGGCCGCCATTGGGTTGTTTCAAAAAAGCGCTCATTGCATTCAGCAGGAAATATGATGGAAAATAATATGTTCACGAGTATTGAAATTAGGAAAAAGCAGTATTATGATTCGGTTTTCCTCATGGGGGAGAATCAGAAACTTGGCAATTCTGATGGGATAATCCAAACCGCAGTTTTGATGGCAAGTGAAAAAAATAAATCCATATTATTGGATTTGGGTATTACCTATAGCAAAATTGAGGATGCAGGTCCAAATGACTTGATTATTGCCATCATTGGTGAGTCCGAACAAGCTGTTTCTGATGCATTGGGAAAGGTAGATTCTATTCTTCAAGGTTTGGAGGCAAAGAAAACAGAAGCTCGCTTTCATACAATACAAGAGGGCTTGGGTCAATTACCTGATGCTAACCTTGCTGTCTTTTCAATTCCTGGAGAATATGTTCCTCATGAAGCCCGTAAGGCCCTGGAAGCAGGGTTGAATCTTTTCATTTTTAGCAGCAATGTATCCTTGGATGATGAGCTTCAATTGAAGCAGAAGGCAGAGGAAAAAGGTCTGATAGTTATGGGACCTGATTGTGGGACAAGCTTGATTGGCGGCATTGGGATTGGTTTTGCTAATGTGGTTCGCCAAGGAGAGATTGGTGTGATTGGTGCTTCAGGAACTGGCTTGCAAGAATTCACATCCCAAATACACAATGCTGGATACGGGATTTCTCATGCAATTGGTACGGGCAGCAATGATGTTAAAGATATGATTGGTGGGATAACGACTTTTTCGGCGCTTGAGGTCTTGGAAAAAGATCCCAATACAAAAGTCATTGCTTTTGTTTCCAAACCTTTGGGCGAACAATTGGCAGAAGGATTGGTCTCCCGGATTGCAGCGTGTAAGAAACCGATTGTTTGTTGTTTTCTCGGATTGGATTCTCCTTTACAATTGCCTAAAAAATCAGATCGGGTTGTCCGGATAATTGATGAGGCTGTCAAAGCTTCTATTGATTTACTTGAACCCGGTTCCAAATCTGGCAATTTAACGCTAACACCCAAAGAATTAGCTTGGTGCGAGGAGGAGAGAGGGCTTTGGTCTCCTGAACAGAGGTATTTGCGTGGTGTTTTTGCGGGGGGGACCTTTACCTATCAGTCACAGCAGGTTTTGAAGGATGCAGGAATTCGTGTGTATTCAAACGCCCCATTAAGCCACCATATGACGCTTGCTGATCCAGATGTCAGTCAATACCATACCATTGTTGACATGGGAGATGAATTTTACACGCTAGGAAGACCGCATCCGATGATTTCTGGCGCGCTTCGGAATGAGCGGATTGAACAAGAAGCAAAAGACCCCCAAATGGCAATCCTGTTTTTGGATTTTATTCTTGGTTACAATGCATCTGAGGACCCTGTAGGTGAATTGCTTGATTCCATTATTTTAGCTCAAAGGAAGGCGGAATCCTATGGTGGGCATCTGACAGTGGTCGCCTCAATGTGTGGAACAGATCAGGATCCTCAAGATTTCGCAATGCAGAAAGCATTATTGGATCAACAAGACGTTTTTATTTTCAATAGTAATGCCCGGGCAGCATTTTTCTGTGCAAATCTTTTGAGATCAGAGAAGGTGTTGGAAAAATGATGGAAAAGGAAAAAGATGCTTTATTCAAAGAATCTTTAAAGATCATAAATATCGGTCTTGAAAAGTTTTTTGAAAATATTGAGGCACAATCGGTTGAGGTGGTTCAGGTCGATTGGGAACCACCTGCAGGTGGTGACACCGAAATGATGGAAATTTTGGATCACTTACTGTAAGGGATACACTGGTCTTTATCAATCTCTATTTCAATAGAATAATTTGACAGTGATAAAAGGATTATTTCCTTATCTCGCTGTTCATCATCAAGCTTCTTTTATTATGTGGTTGTTGAAAAGGCTGTCGCCATTCCAGCAAATGCGTCGATTCCTGATGAGTTTCCCCAGTTTAACAATCCGTCCAGAACAGCTTCCATATTGATGTTTGCACCAGCAAGATAATCAACTGCCTGAATCAATCTTTCATCTGCTTGTCCCAATGTTGCACAACGAATAAGCTCAGCGCTGATCATGTTTGTTCTTTGGAGAGCTCTTATTATTAGTCTTTGATTAAGTATTTTATATGATGGATGTATATTTAATATGGTCTTCCATCGATTAATACTCAAAATTATACCTAAAATGAAATCGTCTCCTGAGGGTGTTAATCCAATGCCCATACCCAGAAAATTTTCCAGGTATTGACCTAATTTTTCATAATCTTGATTAAGTAAAAAATCTCGAATTTTAATCACATCGGGCAGGTTTGAAGAATTTTGATGAATGAAGTTCTTATTGTATTCTGTGGGCTCAAATATTCTTTTTACCAGAGCAGAATACCCCTCAGTCTTCCTGTTTTCTGAGATTTTTTGAGCTAGAATTTGTGTCTGAGATTTCCTGATTTCCTTGTTTATCAGGTCAATTTCGTCTATCAATGGAGGATTCCAAATTTTTGCATTTGAAGCATTTATTTGGATATGAGAGCGGTTGAATGTCAACCTGCCCTGGTCAAAGACGGCTGTGTCCCCTTTGGGAATATCATGAAGGGAATTCTTCAATCCATTCAAATTAGCTGTAAGCGGTCCGTGAAATTCCTCAAAGTTTACAAAAAGAATATGCTCCTCTCCACATTCAATAAACGCGCCTTGAGATGTAAGATTTAGAAATTTTATGATTTTCTCATTATGAAGATAATCGCTGGCTATCTTCCCTATGACCTCAATGGATAAACATTCTTTTTTCATAAGGTTATTATATTATGAGACATATATTATTTCTGTGATTTGAAAACAGTAAAGCCAGAACAGCGTCCTGCCTTAGCCGTCACAATCATTTCTTTAGCCTTATGATATGCTATCTCAAGAGCCTCTGTATCTACGAAGGAGATACAGAATGTCGGTTTGCTTAAAAATTTAATTTATAACAAAAATGAAATATCTTGCCGCCAAGCATAAAAGCCATTAAAATAATCAAACAAATGTTCCAAATTAATTGAGGTCTGCATGCCAGTCAACTTATTAGATATCCAGAAGAAGCTCAGGGCTTTCAGTGCCCAGGCAATGGCGCGTAAGGAAGAGATTGCTGAACGCCAAAAAGAAGTCTCTGATTTGATACAAACCTATGCCCACAGCCTGGATGCCTTGAAGAAAAGGGTAAGCTATGCCGCTGATGTGGTTCGCCATCTGCGCTGCGCTGTACCGGTGGATGAATCCCTTGATACTGTTGTGCCAAAACCTGAGCTGCCAGAAACTTTTACGGTGATGGCCGCTGACGGATCCCAAATCAATCCCAGCCGACATGCCAGTGTTGCCTTTTGTGTGATTAATGTTGGACTGATCAAAATGATCCGTGGATCAGGAGAAGCGCCTGAAATCCTCACCCAGAGCCAGCTTCTTGATTATGATTCTTTGTTCACCCCGTCCGGTGTCCTGATTTCTGAGGGGATGGTGGCACTCAAGCGGGATTTGCGGGAGCGGGAAGCACTCTCCGAACTGGCTGAAGACTTGATTGAGCCAGCAATTTCGATGACAGACGGCCCCCTGGAGCTCTATCGTGAGCCCCAGGAAACAAAAGAATTTGAATCCACTCTGGAACGGTACCTTGAGGTCTTAAAGCGATTAAGGGATCGGCATTTGATGACACTGGGATATGTCGATAAACCGGGCAGCGGTTTGATTGGGCAGATGCTGGAATTGGTGGAGATGTCTGATGAGGAGTTGAGCGCTTACAACCAGCGCCGGCGGAAATTTGCCGGGGTAAACGACGTCAATTTGTTGGGGAATCTGCTTTTAAATTCTGGGGATCGTTCGGCAATTTTTGCTATTTATTCTGATACGGCAAAGCGCTTCAGAAATGACCTAGCACTGCATTTCTTTTATCTGAATGTCGGGCAAAAGGGGAAACCTCATATTGCCCGGGTGGAGATACCGGCATGGGTTGCCCTGGACCATGAACTGGTTGGGGTGGTTCAAGCTGTTTTGACTGAACAGGCCTGCATCATGGGCACACGTCCCTACCCCTACATCCTACATCGCGCCCATGAGGTGGCTGTGGTGACAATGCCCGAGCACCAGCATGTGGAGGAAATGATCGTGGCGGAATTTGACAGGCGCGGATTGGAGATGGATGAAAAATCTTATAAACAATATCATAAGGACCTGGATACGACGAAAACGAGGTACAAAGGATGAGCGAAATTGAGATTGGGCGGCTGCTGCGATCCGGGACAACCGGTTTTGTGGTCGGATGTAAGGTAAACCAGTTGAATGCACCCAGCTTTGGGGCAATGGTAAGGGTGCCGTTGGAGCAGAACTACGAGGTGTACGGGTTGATCTATGATATCCATATTGAGGATGACGGCCTGGTACGACAGCTGATCACGGCTGAGGATGTGCCGGAAGAAGTCCTGAGAGACAACCGGGAAAACCGGAATGTCCCGGTGGAGATCGGGGTTCTGGCTTTAGGCTATACCCACGGCGAAGGGGTTTTTCACCTCCTACCACCCCGACCGCCTTTGAGCCTGGACGCTATTTATCTCTGCAGTCCCGGTGAGGTGGCAAACTTCACTGGAAAGGGATTCGGGTATTTCAGGCAGATCTTGAGGGACCGTGATAAACCACTAGAAGAACTTCTTGCCGCCCATTTACGCCAGGCTCGGGGGGCACAGGTGGATGTTGGCAATGAGGGTTGGTTTGAGGATGCTGTCAAAGAATTAATCACCCTCATGCGAGATGATTACCAGGCGCTGATCAATATACTGAGTGCAGTGAGTGAGATTTAAAATGTTGAATCCAGAACGAAATCATGTTGAGAATGAAATGTCTGTTCAAAATATGCCAATGAAAAATGAGGAACAAAAACCTATCGGTTATATCGTCGGCGGTGGGCTGAAGGCGAATCTGCAAGCGCGTTTGACAGTACCCGCCCAAACTGTCCAGGAAGGTGCTTTCGTAGTTGTGGAAAGCGGGAATTGGTTGTTTTACGGGTTGGTTACAGATTTGCAGCTTGGATCCACCGACCCACGCTTTGCCGATGAGCAGACGGAGGATCGTTTGCCCTCCCACCTTGCGAAGCTGCTTCATGGGCAGACGCTTTTTACCAACCTTGAAGTGATGGCAGCCTTGATGATGGAACAGGGACCGGATCCCCTGGCAGAACCTGAAGCATATAATGAATGGTTCCAAAAGGTCCTGGATGAACAGATCCGACCTGAACCGGTGAAAACAGTCCCGCAGCACCATGCTGAAGTGCGCCTGGCAAGAGCCGGGGATATCGCAGAGATTTTTGGCAAGGAAGGCGAACGGAGTTTCTTCCGGATCGGGGATACGATTGAGGGCGGCCATCCCGTGTGTGTGGACCTGGACAAACTGGTTCAGCGCTCCTCGGGCATTTTTGGTGCCACCGGTACGGGGAAATCCTTTCTGACCCGGGTCATTCTCGCCGGTCTGATTAAACGGGATAAGACCGCTGTATTGATCTTTGACATGCACAATGAATATGGTCCGGATGATACCGCGTCGGATACCGGCATGCGAGTACCGGGTTTGAAGGGCAAATTCCCGTCCAAGGTCCGGATGGTGGGGTTGGGTCGGGGCGCGACTATTCGCGGCAAATCACCGGATTACACTTTGGAGATTGCTGAATCGGATATCAAGCCTGAAGATGTGATGATGCTTGCCCAGGAGCTCAACCTACGGGAGACCACCCCCACCACGCTGGAAGCCTTGCGAGCCAGCTTTCACGAGGCCTGGTTCCATGAATTTAAGCACATGCGCACCAACGCTTATAATTTTGATGAAGAAGGGAAACGCTACCCTGCCCCGGACAGCGTCGAAGCCTGGGCAAATGAAGCCGGTGTACACCCGGGGGCAGCAGAAGCACTCCATTCTAAACTGAGGCGGCTTTTTAATGCACCATATATCGTTGAACAGCCGGCTGCAAATGCATTGCAGCAGATGATTGACAACCTGGATAACGGGCAGCATGTTGTGTTGTCATTTGGGAAGCATGAAACCGATCTGGATTATTTGTTTGTCTCCAACTTGCTCACCCGTAGAATCCGGGATGTGTGGGAACACCGCACCAACAATTTCCGCAGCGGTCATCAAGGCGCGAGTGAACCCCGACCCCTGGTGATCGTGGTGGAGGAGGCGCACAAGCTGCTCAACCGGGAGATGGCCTCTCAGACCACCTTCAGCACCATCGCCCGGGAAATGCGCAAATATTATGTCACGCTTTTGGTCATCGACCAGCGCCCCTCTCAGATCTATGATGAGGTGATGTCCCAACTTGGCACCCGTATCACAGGCTGGCTGGGTGATTCAGACGACATTCAATCGGTGCTGACCGGGCTGGCAGGTCGTGATGCCCTGCGGGGGATGCTGGCCCATTTACAGCCCAAGGAAGAGGTGCTGATGTTGGGATGGGGTGTTCCCATGCCGATCGTGGTCCATTCCCGCCGGTATGACGAAGTATTTTGGGAGGAATTACTTGGGGATAAATGCCGGCGAAGCAGCGAAGAAATTTTAGATGAGTTAGGTTTTTAATATGATCCCAGTGAAATTGAAAATTGAGGGTTTTCTTTCTTATCGTGAACCGGTTGAACTGGATTTCAGGGGGTTTGACCTGGCTTGTATTTCAGGACCGAATGGTGCTGGGAAATCATCCTTGCTGGATGCCATTACCTGGGCGTTGTTTGGGCAAGCCCGGAAACGGGATGAGTCGGTCATTAACAATCACCCAACAGTTGATGCCGCTGAGGTGACATTCGATTTTGATTACGAGGGCAACCGCTACCGGGTGCAGCGTTCAAACCCCCGCGGAAAGACTTCTTCGGTGGAGTTCTTCATCCTGGCACAGATCCAGGGTGAGGACCCGCGCTGGAAACCGCTGACAGAACGGACCCTGCGTGAGACCGATAAAAAGATTGAAGACACATTACGGATGGATTTCGATACCTTCACCAATGCCTCCTTTTTCTTGCAGGGCAAGGCTGATCAATTTGCAACAGCGCGACCAGGTGAACGAAAGCGGATTCTCAGTAATATTCTTGGGCTGGAGATTTGGGAAACCTACCGTGAGCGGGCAAGCCAGCAGCGGCGGGAGAAGGAAAAA
>P_1C_Sed_3_UnCtyDRAFT_1000023_pt1 | contig 25005 bp, 37 predicted proteins | sample Pon1CUnioCityCA_FD_10233 | JGI IMG/M metagenome (IMG submission 10233) | reverse complement strand
GAATGTCATATTTGATGTTGCTATCAATCGGGTGCTTAATGATCACCTCCACATTACTGCCAACCAGGTTCTAAATGCTTTAAGGGTTGATGAAAAAGGTGAGATTGTCTATACCAGTGATGCGTTTACCCACACGGGGGATTATTTTTTTCAGGTTTGGTCGAATGACGGGAAACTATTGTTATCGTCAGTGGATGGCGCAGAAGTTTCGCTGGATGATGATTTCGATGCGATGATGCCTCGCGAATCATTTTTTGAAACAGTAAAAGTCGATGGCTTGCGCTATCGCATTTTGTTTAATCCCTTTAATATTAGTGGAAATGACACCGGATGGCTTCGAGTGGGTCATAATTTAAGTAAAGTAAGCGACCAACAAAGAAGTTTCAGGCTTATTTCTGGCTTGTCATGCCTGGTCGCCATTGTGGTTGCCGGCATGGCTAGCTTGTTCAGTAATCAGTATGTGCTGAAACCTCTAACGGATATTGCACAAATCGCACAACAGATCACAACAACCGATGATTTTTCCCAAAGGATCCCTGTAAGGGGACAGACAAATGATATTGTTGATGAATTGACAATAAACTTTAATAAGACGCTTGATCGCCTTGAGGGGTTGATCGACATGGAACGCCGATTCATGGCTTATGTCAGTCATGAATTGCGGACTCCCTTGACGGTGATCAAAGGCAATGTCGGTTTGATGCGCATCACGAAAACGGTGGACCAAGAGTCATTAAATAGTATTGAAACTGAAGTTGATCGGCTCACCCGTTTGGTCACAGACCTGCTATTAATCGAACAAACTGAAATGGGGGACTCGAAACTCCTGAGGGAACCCATTGAAATCGATGATTTATTGATGGAAGTGTTTACAGAACTGAAAGTACTCTCTGGCGGTGCTCATGACATACAAATTATGAATATTGAACCTGTCGTTGTGCGCGGTGTGCGAGATCGCTTGAAGCAAGTCTTATTAAATTTGGGGAGTAACGCAGTAAATTATTCACCTGAAGGGGGAAAAATCTTATTGGACTTGGAAGTTGAGTCCCCATGGGTTAAGTTAAGAATAATTGATGAAGGCATCGGCATCCCGCAAGACGAGTTGGATAATTTGTTTGAGCGATTTTATCGAGGTAGAAATGTTTTATCTTTGCGCAAAAAAAATGTGGGGTTTGGATTGGGGCTTGCGATCGCCAACAACATTGTCAGAAACCACGGGGGCCATATTGATTTGGACTCGGTTGAGGGGAAGGGAACAACGATACTGGTTTGGTTGCCTCTATCGATAACTGATATTCCGACCCGGCCAATAGACCAAATTTTGGAAGGGTGATGGAAAACCTTGGATTTTGAAGCTCATGGTATTGGAAAATTCTATACCCAGCTTGACCTTTCAAATCATATCGGATAGACTCAAAAGTCGCAACACAAGTGAATAATTTCTGCAAAAAGTCTTGCGTTTGGTATGAGGCTTTGGTATAATCGTGCAGTCTTATGACTTATGTTGGTTTAAAAATTTATGTTTTGCCGATGTAGCTCAACGGTAGAGCAATCGCCTTGTAAGTGATAGGTTATGGGTTCGATTCCCATCATCGGCTCAGGTTGCACGTTTGCGATCGGGATTGATTTATCAAAAACGATCCCGATCTCGAGCGGGTAACAAACTCGCTTGATTCAGGACGGTTACCCAAGCGGACAAAGGGGACTGACTGTAAATCAGTTGGCACAGGCCTTCGTTGGTTCGAATCCAACACCGTCCACTTCTGGCAGCCATGGCTTCCAGTCAGATCGGCTGCCCTCATAGCTCAGTCGGTAGAGCGCATTCTTGGTAAGAATGAGGTCATGGGTTCGAATCCCATTGAGGGCTTTCTGCCGAAATTAGATTTAATAAATAGGTAATAAAAAAGGCTTTTAGCTAAGGAGAAAGGTAAATATGGCCAAGGAAAAATTTGATCGATCAAAGCCGCACTTGAACGTGGGCACGATGGGACACATCGACCACGGAAAGACGACGCTAACGGCAGCGATCACCAAAGTGCAGGCAATAAATGGATTAGCAGACTATCGCGATTTCTTTTCGATTGATAATGCACCCGAAGAAAGAGAACGCGGGATCACGATCAACATTGCCCATGTTGAATATTCCACAGAAAATCGGCACTATGCCCATGTGGACATGCCGGGGCACCGTGACTACATCAAGAACATGATCACGGGCGCAGCGCAGGTCGATGGTGCGATCCTGGTGGTGGCAGCGCCTGATGGGGCAATGCCGCAGACGAAAGAACACGTGCTGTTAGCACGCCAGGTGGAAGTACCGGAAATCGTGGTCTTCCTGAACAAGGTTGACATGATGGACGATCCAGAGCTTTTGGAGCTGGTGGAGATGGAATTACGGGAAATGCTGACGGGCTACGGCTTCGACGGCGACAACATTCCGATCATCCACGGGAGTGCCTTGAAAGCCTTGGAATCAGAATCAACCGATCCTGAAGCGCCGGAATATGCCTGCATCGTTGAGTTAATGGATGCCCTGGACAATTATATTCCGATGCCGGAACGCGAGATTGACAAGCCCTTCATGATGCCGGTCGAAGACGTGTTTTCGATCAAAGGCCGCGGCACCGTGGTGACGGGACGAATTGATCGTGGCGTCATTCACACTGGTGACCCCGTTGAGATCGTGGGCTTACAAGAGAAGAGCATGAACTCTGTGGTGACGGGTGTGGAGATGTTCCACAAGATTCTGGACGAAGGCATGGCAGGCGACAATGTTGGTTTGTTGCTGCGTGGCGTTGGTCGGGAAGAGGTGGAGCGCGGCATGGTGGTTGCCAAACCAGGCAGCATCACCCCGCACACGAAGTTTGAAGGCGAAGTGTATATTTTGACCCGAGAAGAAGGTGGACGACACAGTGCGTTCTTCAGTGGCTACCGACCGCAGTTCTTCATCCGGACGATGGATGTAACGGGGACGGTGACCTTGAAGGAAGGGACTGAGATGGTCCTGCCCGGCGACCGGATAAACATGGAAGTTGAACTGATTGTGCCTGTGGCCCTGGAGAATGGTTCACAATTCGCTATTCGCGAAGGTGGCCTGACAGTTGGCGCTGGCGTGATCTCAAAGATTATTGCGTAGTATTAGGAATTCATTATGGCTAAACAAAAGATTCGTATTCGTCTAAAAGCATATGACCATCGAGTCATAGACCAATCCGCTAAGCGGATTGTTGAAACAGCGGAACGCAGTGGTGCCCAGGTTGTCGGTCCGGTACCTTTGCCGACAAAAATTGAGCGCTTCACGGTGATTCGTTCACCCTTCATTGACAAAGACTCCCAGGAGCATTTTGAGGTCCGCACACACAATCGTCTGATTGATGTGATGGAACCGGACTCAAAAACGATCGATATGTTGATGCGCTTGAATTTACCTGCTGGCGTTGATATTGAGATAAAGCTTTAATTTATTTTGGGGTTGCCAGCGTAAATTGCCCGCCTTGTTTGAAAGCAAAGCGAAGGGCAATATTCGCAGGGAATCAGTAAAATTGATACTTGGCAAACTTGTCAAGAAGTGGTAACATAATACGGTTTGGCGTTAAGAACCAAACCTTTTAGGTGGCATAAGAACACTTCTTTCCGTAGTCCAAAAACATACGGAATGGTCGCGGAAGAAAGGTTGACTGTGCTGCGGTCGGAGATGATGCAGCCTTGCCCAGGCTGACAGTCTCGTCATAATACGAATGTAACAGGAGAATATTAATTATGTTTAAAGGGCTGATTGGACGAAAAGTTGGAATGACCCAGGTTTTCGATGACGACGGGGTAGCACTACCCGTAACGTTAATCGAAGCTGGGCCTTGTTATGTAACCCAGGTGAAAAGCGTTGAAAAAGAAGGCTATTCTTCGATTCAGCTTGGTTATGAAGAGGTGAAACCCAAAAAATTGACAAGGGGACAACTTGGTCATCTCAAACGCAATAATTTGCCACCATTAAAAGTTTTAAGAGAATTTATAACAAAATCCCCGGACGTCTCTGAGGGCGACACAATCAAAGTGGACATTTTTGAGAACGGCGAACGGGTTGATATTGTCGGGACCAGCAAAGGTCGCGGTTTTGCCGGCGTGGTAAAACGCTACGGTTTTGCTGGTGGTCCGAAAACACACGGTCAATCAGACAGATGGCGTGCACCTGGTTCGTTAGGTTCAGGCACGACCCCAGGACGGGTTTTTAAAGGTAAGCGTGGTCCTGGACGGATGGGTAATGAACGTGTGACGTCGTCAAATGTGCGGGTTGTTCTGGTTGACTCAGAGCGCAACCTATTGGCTGTTGATGGTTCTGTACCTGGCCCCAAAGGCGGTATGGTCATCATCAAACCTGCAAGGAAACTATAAGACGCCCAATTGGGCGATAACCAGTAATGGGAGTTGAGTAATCATGGAAGTTGATGTCTTCAACATGAAGGGCGAGAAAGTCAGCACCGCAGAATTATCTGCAGCGATTTTCGAAGCGCCAGTAAAAATTGATTTGATGCATCAGGCATTTGTTAGACAAATGGCCAATAGCCGGCTGGGAACCCACTCGACCAAGGGTCGCAGTGAGGTCTCTGGCGGTGGGCGAAAGCCTTGGCGGCAGAAGGGCACCGGGCGCGCCCGGCAAGGCTCTATTCGAGCGGCCCAATGGGTTGGTGGTGGCAAAATTTTCACCCCAAAACCACGTTCGTATGAAAAGGCGATGCCTAAAAAGATGCGCAGGGCTGCGTTGCGGTCTGCATTGACGGTGAAAGCTTCAGATGGTGAGATCATCCTCGTTGATGAGCTCAAGATTGATGAAGTGAAGACACGGTTAATGGCTGAGTATTTACAAGCGTTGACGGGTGAATATACCGTACTTGTGTTAATTCCCGAAAATAGCCCTGAATATGAACGGGTTAAAAAGGCTTGTAAGAACCTTGAAAATGTCAAAACCCTGTTAGCCAGTTATTTGAACATCCGCGATCTGCTAAACTACGACCGCGTTGTTGCGCCTGTTGCAGCGTTGGATGTCATTGAAAGTTATCTCGGATAGGTAGGAATGCAATCATGAAAAAAACAGTATTCGATATCATCCGCCGACCGATCATCACAGAGAAATCAAATTATCTCTCATCCTATCTCAATCAGTATGTCTTTGAAGTTGACATCGATGCCAATAGGACAGCCATCAAAGAGGCAATTGAGACGGTTTTTGATGTCAAGGTGAAACGAGTGAATGTAATGATCGTACCCGCCAAGCAGTCGCGAAGCATGCGCACCCGCAGAATGCGGACACGCACCAGCGCTTATAAAAAAGCCATCGTGACCCTGGTTGAAGGCGAAAGAATCCCGATTTTTGAAGGGGTAGGATAATGGCTGTTAAAGTATATAAACCAAAAACACCTGGAACGCGACATAAAACCAGTTACACCTTTGAGGAAATTACCAAGACCAAGCCAGAACGGTCATTGATTGTTCCTCAGAAAAAAAGCTCAGGTCGTAACATGTATGGTCGTATCACAATTCGACATCGCGGTGGCGCCCATAAACGCTTTATTCGACTTTTGGATTATAAGCGTGATAAATTGGAAATCCCCGCAAAGGTGGCATCTATCGAATATGATCCCAATCGAACAGCGCGCATCGCTTTGTTGTCGTATGTTGATGGTGAGAAACGGTATATTGTTGCACCCGTTGGTCTATCTGTAGGCGACCAGGTTATTTCCGGTGATGAAGTTGATATTCGACCTGGCAACAGTATGAAGTTATCCAATATCCCGGTTGGAACCACTATTCATAACATTGAGTTACAACCTGGTAAAGGTGGTCAGATGGTCCGTTCCGCTGGAACCTCTGCCCAATTACTGGCTAAAGAGGGTAAGTACGCCCAAGTGCGGCTACCCTCGGGTGAGGTTCGCCTGGTATTGCAAGACTGCCGAGCGACTATTGGCCAAGTTGGTAATGTTGACCATTCAAACATCAAATTGGGTAAAGCAGGTCGGAAACGCCACAAAGGTTGGCGACCCTCTGTCCGCGGTGTGGCTATGTCACCTCGTGACCATCCCCATGGTGGTGGTGAAGGTCGTTCACCGATTGGTATGCCAAGTCCCAAGAGCCCTTGGGGTAAACCCACATTGGGTAAGAAAACCCGGCATAACAAACGCACTGATAAGTATATTTTGCGCCATCGCTCCAAAGCGAAACGGCGTCGTAAGTAATCGATTAGATTAGCGAGAAAGAGGACGCAATTATGTCGCGATCGCTGAAAAAAGGGCCGTTCATAGCCCCAAAGTTATTGAAGAAAATTGAAACTTTAAACGAAAAAGGCGAAAAAAAGGTCATTAGGACCTGGAGTCGAGCAAGCACGATCTTCCCCCAGATGGTTGGGCACACAATCGCTGTTCACGATGGACGCCGCCATGTTCCGATTTACATCACGGAAAATATGGTTGGCCATCGCTTAGGCGAGTTTGCCCCCACACGTTTCTTCCGTGGCCATGTCGTTGCAAGCCGTGGTGAAAAGCGGGAACGAAGGTAAAAGGTAGGTAAGAATTATGGCGATTGATATTCAAGCAAAATTAAGCAATCTTAATACCTCAGCCCAGAAAGCGCGTCTTGTAATTGACCTGGTTCGAGGGAAACCAGCCCTAGAAGCGTTGGATATTTTGAAATTCATACCCAACAAATCTGCTGAACCGGTTCACAAACTCATTACATCTGCCGTTGCGAATGGTGAAGAGAATTTTGGCGTATCCCGAGAGGATTTGTATGTGTACAAGATTTTCGCCGATGAAGCGCCAACTCGAAAATGGCGGCGTTTTGGTGCTCGAGGCCGTTTCAAACCGATATTAAAGCGAAGTTCGCATGTAACCGTTATCCTGCGCGAGGTTGAGTAATCATGCGCAAGATGAGTTTATTGAACAATAGGAACCAGGAGTAATTATGGGTCGTAAAGTACATCCAACAGGATTTCGACTAAAAATCAACAAGCCTTGGTTAGCCCGCTGGTATGCGGAAGGTATGGATTACCAGGATAATTTGCATCAGGATTTAGCTATCCGTGAGAAAATCCGCAAGGATAATGATCGCGCTGGTGTTTCTGATATCGAAATTGAACGTTTTCCTGGCAAGTTAAAAATTTATGTTCACACAGCTAAACCCGGAATTCTAATTGGACGCAGCGGTGAGAATGTAAAAGCTTTGCGCAGTGATTTAGAAGCAATGACTGGTGAGAAAATTGATCTCGATGTCAAAGAGATCAAATCCCCTGATTTGGATGCCTATCTTGTGGCGGAAAACATCGCTGGCCAGTTGTTACGACGGATCAGCTATCGTCGGGCGATGCAACGTGCTATTCAACAAGGTATGCGACAGGGCGCTGAAGGCGTCAAAGTAATGGTTTCTGGGCGCCTGGGCGGTGCAGAGATGTCACGTAGTGTATGGTTGCGCGAAGGGCGGGTGCCCTTGCAGACCTTGCGTGCTGATATCGACTATGCACAAACCGAAGCCTTAACGACCTATGGTCAGATCGGTGTCAAAGTTTGGATTTATAAAGGCGATATTATGCCTGAAGTGGAAGAAGAAACAGAAACCACCGAGGGTGTTTACGTTAGTTAGTTAAAACATCGCCGGCAGATTAAGCCAGCGATGAGTGAGGTAGTCATTATGTTAATGCCAAAACGAGTTAAGTTCCGCAAACAAATGCGGGGACGCATGACGGGTAAAGCTTATCGTGGCTCAGAAATATCCTTTGGAGATTTTGGCCTGCAGGCTTTAGAGCCTGGTTGGGTAAGCGCTCGACAAATAGAATCCGCTCGACGTGCTATGGTTCACGAGATGAAGCGTCGCGGTAAGGTCTGGATTCGCATTTTTCCTGACAAACCCTATACCAAGCGTGCGGCTGAAAGCCGAATGGGCAAAGGTAAAGGTGCTGTGGAATATTGGGTCGCTGTGGTTAAACCCGGGCGCATCATGTTTGAAGTTGGCGGTACCGACGAGGAAACAGCACGAGAAGCCCTTCTCCGTGCGAAGTATAAATTATCTGTGAAGACGAAAATCGTCTCACGTGATGTTGCAGGAGAGGCGTAGCGATGAAAGCAGCAGAAATTCGAAAATTAAGTGAAGCTGAAATAGAAGAAACGCTTACTGATGCTCGTCATGAATTGTTGAACCTGCGGTTCCAAGCGATCACCGGTCAGATGACAGACACCAGTCGTGTTCGCGTCATTCGGCGGGATATAGCACGGATGGAAACGATTTTAAGAGAGCGAGAATTAGCAGAGGCGGATGAGGAGAGTGAAGCATGAATAATCGACGTCGATTAGTTGGAACTGTCGTCAGTACCAAAATGCAAAAAACTGCCGTCGTCGCTGTTGAACGTGTTTTCCGACATCCACTCTATCACAAGGTGGTTCGCACGGAAAAATTGTTCAAAGCCCACGACGAGTTAGGTGCAAATCCTGGCGATAAAGTGAGAATCGTTGAGAGTAAACCGATTTCACGGACAAAACATTGGGTTGTAGAAGAAATCCTGCGTGTGGAAGAACGGTCAGAAGACGATACTGTTCAAGAACTGGGAGTTTAAGCCATGATTCAACAAGAAACTCGATTGAAAGTGGCTGATAATACTGGTGCGCGGGAGCTCTTGGTGATTCACATCACTGGTAGTTCTCGACAACGCTATGGCTATGTTGGCGATATTGTCGTTGGAACCATCAAATCAGCAACACCACAGGCAACTGTGAAAAAGAGCGAGATCGTGAAAGCTGTGATTGTTCGGACGGCAAAGGAATGGCGACGTCCCGATGGTTCAAGCATCCGTTTTGATGATAACGCGGTTGTCATTCTGGATGGTGATGGTGTTAACCCTCGCGGTTCTCGTATATTTGGGCCTGTTGCGCGCGAATTACGTGAAAAAGGCTTTACAAAGATTGTTTCACTGGCACCAGAAGTCATATAGCCAGTTTGATAGGAGTTAGGCAATGAAGAGAAAGATAAAAAAAGGTGACCGCGTGGTCGTGGTCAGCGGCAAGGACAAAGGAACAATGGGTGAGGTCATTCGTGTTCTGCCTGATGAGGGTCGGGTTGTTGTGCAAGGTGTGAATATTCGCATTAAGCACCAGGCTCAGACGCAATCAGGTGGAAAGACCATTCCATCAGGAAAGATTGAATTTGAAGCGCCAATTGATATCTCAAATGTCATGCTTGTAGATCCAAAAGATCAGAAACCGACCCGAATTCGCATTGAACGAAAAGATGGCAACCCGATCCGTGTGTCAGCACGTACCGGCACGCCGCTAGATAAATAGGCTGCCACTTGGAGTAAAGAATGAATAGACTAAAAGAAATTTATAAAAATGAGATTGCACCAGAACTTTTTGAGGAATTATCTCTTGAAAATGTGATGCAGGTCCCAAAAATTACAAAAATAGTTTTGAACATTGGCGTTGGCGAGGCTTTGTCCAATCCCAAGGTCCTCGATGAAGCAGTAAGAGACCTTACAACCATTACCGGCCAGCGCCCCGTGGTCACCAAATCGAAGAAATCCATTGCGAATTTTAAATTGCGCGCTGGTATGTCCGTTGGTGTAAAGGTAACCCTAAGGGGTGACCGCATGTGGTCATTTTTTGACCGATTGGTCAACGTGGCACTACCCCGTGTGCGTGACTTTCGTGGCATTTCCCCTGACTCCTTTGACGGACGTGGGAATTACACAATGGGTTTACAAGAACAATTGATCTTCCCTGAGATCAACTATGATGATGTTCAAACAGTTCAAGGGATGGAAATTACCATCGTGACAACGGCTGAGAATGATGATCAGGCGCGTGCGCTACTGACAAAATTTGGAATGCCGTTCAGGAAAGGATAGTATGGCTAAAAAGTGTATGATTTATCGTGAGAAGCGGCGAAAATACCCAACTCAGGTTGTTAACCGTTGCCGCCGCTGCGGGCGTCCCAGAGGTTATATTCGCAAGTTCGGTTTGTGCCGTATTTGTTTCCGGGAATTGGCCTTAGAAGGCAAAATCCCTGGTGTGACCAAGTCGTCGTGGTAAATCGACGGAGGTATTATCGATGAATGTTACAGACCCTATTGCTGATATGTTAACCCGTATTCGCAATGTTGCCATGGCTAATGGCACATTGGTGAGTATGCCCAGTTCAAAAATGAAGGCGGAAATCGCCCGAATTTTGACCGAAGAAGGCTATGTGGAAAGTTTTGATGTGGTGGAAAGTGCTAAATCCTATCAAAAAATCTTACGTATCCGTTTGAAGTACATTGGTGAAAGGCGCGAGCGTCGACCCTTAATTACTGGGTTAGAGCGCGTGAGTCGACCTGGATGCCGGATGTATACCAAGAAAACGGATATTCCCTGGGTGCTTTCTGGGATTGGGGTGGTGATTCTTTCAACCCCCAAGGGTATTATGACTGGCCAACGCGCCCGAAAAATGGGTGTTGGTGGCGAAGTTTTGTGTAAAGTTTGGTAGCGCCTGGCGCTATAGGAGGTAGGAGATATGTCCCGAATAGGACGTTTACCGATTGATGTGCCGGCAGGCGTTGATGTCAAAATTGATGGTTCATATGTGCATGTTAAAGGACCAAAGGGTGAGAATGATTTTACATTTTCACCTGAGATAATCATCAAAAAAGAAGATGGGACGATTGTTGTTGAGCGTCCCAGCGATCAACCCAGGCATCGTGCGCTTCATGGCACCACTCGCTCAGTGATCAACAACATGGTTGTGGGCGTTAGTAAAGGCTTTGAACGGGTGCTTGAGATCGTTGGAGTTGGCTATCGCGCTGAATTGGACGGTAAAAACCTGATCATTAATGTTGGTTTTTCTCATCCTGTTGTGGTGGAACCACCTGAAGGCATCAGTTTTGCCGTTGATATGAAAGTACGCCAGATTAGAGTATCTGGTCGTGACAAACAGGTTGTTGGCCAAGTTGCAGCAGATATTCGCAAACTAAGGCCACCTGAGCCCTATAAAGGCAAGGGTATTCGTTATCAGAATGAATATGTACGCCGCAAGCCGGGTAAAGCTGGCAAGACAGTACTATAAAGATGAAGGTGAAAAACTATGGCAAAAAAAACACGAAATGAGGCTCGTTTACGCCGGCATCGCCGTGTGCGGAAGAACATTTTTGGAACTTTGGAACGCCCGCGCATGAACGTTTTTCGAAGCTCGAAGGAAATTTACGTACAAGTCATTGATGATTTGCGTGGATTGACCCTCGCTTCCGCATCCACAATTGATAATGTATTGCGGGATGAAATGGAAGGGCTCTCGAATATTGAGCAGGCAAAAAAGGTCGGTCAGGCGATCGCCCAACGTGCCCAAGAAACCGGGATCAAAAGAGTTGTTTTTGATCGTGGTGGATATAAATATACTGGTCGGGTGAAAGCCCTGGCTGAAGCTGCCCGAGAAGGCGGCTTGGAATTCTAAGAAAGAGGCAACTATGTCGGACTACCAAACAGAGAACCAATTTGATGAGCGCGTCATTGATATCGCTCGCGTTGCAAAAGTTGTAAAGGGTGGCCGCCGGTTTTCTTTCCGCGTGGTAATGGTGATTGGTGATAATGCTGGACGCGTTGGGATGGGAATTGGTAAAGCCAATGCAGTACCCGACGCAATCCGCAAAGCCAGTGACCGAGCTCGCAAGGATATGCATAAGATCAACTTGAGTGGCACTTCAATCCCCCATGAGGTGATTGGTAAACAAAGTGGCGCAAAAGTTCTGCTACGTCCTGCGGCACCTGGTACGGGTGTTATCGCTGGTGGTGGCGTTCGTGCGGTATTAGAAGCAGCTGGCGTCCATGATATTCTGACCAAGTCATTGGGCAGCAATAATATCTTGAATATTGTAAGGGCGACTTTCGAAGCGCTTGATCAGCTAAAGTCGATCAAGGATCAGGCAGCTTATCGTAGAAAATCGATTGATCAAGTTAAACCTTATTGGGAGCGCGAGACAAATGGCTAAGAAAGAAAAAATGAAATTACAAATTACCTTGGTCAAAAGCCCAATTGGGTATTCTAAACGACAAAAAGCAACCTTGAAAGCGTTGGGCCTGAAGAAGGTTAATCAGACGGTTACGCAAGTTGGGAATGAAGCGGTACGCGGCATGATCGATAAGGTATCTCATCTGGTCAACGTTGAAGAGGCGTAAGGTGTTAATATGAAATTACATGATTTAAAACCAAATAAAGGTGCACATAAAGACCGAAATCGTGTCGGTCGTGGCACAGCTGCAGGCCAGGGTAAAACAGCCGGTCGCGGTATGAAGGGGCAGAAATCCCGTGCAGGCGGCGGCGTCCCCCTGTATCATCAGGGCGGTAACTTGCCATTCTTCCGTAAACTACCTTTCAAACGAGGCGAAGGCTTTAGCGTTCCCAATCGTGTGAATTATGCGGAAGTTAACTTAGAACAATTGGCAGGTTTTGACGTCGATACAGAGATCACACCAGAAGTATTATTTGAAGCGGGCATTATCAATGATTTGGATGCCCCAATCAAGATTCTTGGTCGTGGTGATGTTTCGGTTGCACTCGTCGTGAAAACACACAAGATCTCCAAAAGTGCTCAGGAAAAATTAGAGAGCGCTGGCGGAAGCGTTGAAATTATCCAAGAATAGGATTTATGTCTATGCTTATGGTAAGGAGAGCTAACAAATGAAGCAGTCAGCTTGGCGCTACCTTTGGAAATCAAAAGATATTAGAAAAAAATTATTAATTACGCTTGCCCTGCTCGCGATTTATCGCCTGGCATCAAATGTGCCCGTTCCTGGTATTGATCGGGAATTAGTGGCACAGTTGACCCAGACCGGTGGCGCAGCTGGCGGTTTAATTAATATGCTGGATATGCTATCCGGTGGTGCTGTGTCAAACTTTTCAGTACTGGCAATGGGTGTGTATCCGTATATTACTGCCCAAATTATTCTACAGCTTCTCATCCCGATCATCCCCGCTCTTGAGCGTAGGATGCAGGATAACCCCACTGAAGGGCGTGCCTGGATGGAGAAGTGGACAATGATATTAACCGTGCCAATGGCGGCTCTTTCAGCTGTTGGACAGATCAATATTTTCAACGCTATTTTGGGTCAATCTGTGGCTGCGCAATTTGGTTTCAGCGGAGATGTGTTGATCCCAACATTGGCGACGGTCTTCTCAATGATTGCTGGCACGATGTTTGGTGTATGGTTAGGTGAGTTAATCTCAGAATTTGGGATCCGCAATCAGGGTCTTTCACTGATTATTTTTGCTGGTATTGTCTCCAATATCCCGCAAAATTTGGTCACATTGCTCAGCAATCAAACGTATTGGTGGTTGATATTTATTGTTTTAGCCCTGCTAATTGTGACAGTCTTTGCGGTCGTTTATGTACAACAAGGCCGGCGGCACGTCCCTGTGATGTTCCCAGGTCGACGAGTTGGAAGCCGAATGTCGATGCCTGTAAAGAGCACAGTCCCGTTAATGGTTAATATGGCGGGTATGATCCCGATCATCTTTGCGCAGTCACTCATGACTTTTCCAACGATTATTGCCAGTTTCTTTAATAATTCTGAGGTCAATTGGATTCGCAATGCATCCACTTACATTCAAAATCTGCTAAGTGGTGAAGGTGTCCTGTACCCAATTATTTTCTTTTTCATGGTTGTGTTGTTCGCCTTTTTCTACACCGATATCCTGTTTGCCCAACAGAATTATGGCGAGAACCTTAAAAAGCAAGGTGCACAGATCCCTGGTGTTGCCAGGGGGGTCCCCACGCAACGATATCTGACCAAGGTGCAACGCCGCATTACATTACCTGGTGCGCTATTTTTGGGTTTGGTAGCTGTGTTGCCTTATATTCTTGGATTGTTCTTGCCTGAAGGCATTTCACAAACCAGTATCTTCCTCGTTTCATCCACCGGTCTGTTAATTGTCGTAGGTGTGGTCCGGGATACATTCCAGATCATTGAGACAGATCTCAAGATGCATGGTTATGAGGATCGGTTGATCCGTTAGGAGAATTTGAGAAATGGCACCCATGTATATTGTGATGTTAGGACCTCCTGGGGCTGGAAAAGGCACCCAGGCTAAGAAAATTGCCCAAAAAATGGATCTTATGCACGTTTCTACCGGTGATCTCTTTCGGGAAAACCTCAAGAATGAGACGGACCTCGGAAAACTTGCGCAAGACTATATGAATAAGGGTGAATTGGTACCGGATGATGTCACAGTACGCATGGTTGAAGCTCGTCTGGCGCGACCAGATTGCGAGCAAGGGGCTGTATTGGATGGTTTTCCACGCACCCCCGACCAGGCAGCGGCATTGGACAACTTACTGGAAAAACTTTGCAGTAAAGTTAACGTGGTGCCTTACATCAAGGTGCCCGATGAGGTGTTGGTGGAACGCCTGAGTGGACGTTGGATGAGCCAATCAGGGCGTGTCTATCACGCGAAGTACAATCCCCCAAAGGTCAAGTGGATTGATGATGTTGACGGATCTCCCCTTTATCAACGTGAAGATGATAAACCTGAGACAGTTCGCCATCGCATTGAAGTTTACAACGAACAAACTGCCCCCCTGATTGCTTATTATAAGGATAAGGGTATTCTGATCGAGATCGATGGCACCCAAGCCATTGAAGACGTAACTGAAGATATTATGAAGGCTATTGAAAAGGTTTAGATTGATGTCGTCGATCAACATTAAGTCCGCTTACGAGCTCGAAATCATGCGAGAGGCAGGCCGCATTAATGCGGAAGCTTTAGCTGCGGCTGTAGCGGAAGTTGAACCGGGTGTTACAACCCTGGCACTAAATGAGGCTTTTGAAGCCGTGCATAAAAAATATGCGGTATACTCGCCCTTTAAGAATTATCCGGGGCCAGTGCCTTATCCTGCCAGTATTTGTACAAGTGTGAACGATGAATTGGTGCATGGCATCCCCAGCAAGCGTAAGCTCATTGAAGGCGATATCATCACGATTGATTGCGGTACAGTTTACAAGGGTTTTGTTGGCGATATGGCTGTAACAGTTCCGGTCGGCACGATCGACCCGGAAACACAAAAACTGCTGGATATCACCCAACAAGCTTTGGAGATCGCTATATCGAAAATGGTCGCTGGCAACAAAGTGGGCGATATTGGGAATGCTGTAGAGACTTTTGTGGAAAGTAATGGTTTTTACATCACCCGTACCTACACGGGGCATGGCGTTGGTCGGCAGATGCACGAGGGCCCCCAAGTACCCAATTATGGCACCCCCGGTCGTGGTCTTCGATTAAAAGAAGGGATGACCATTGCCCTTGAACCCATGGTTCTGGTGGGCACCCCTAATACGATCGTAAAGCCTGACGAATGGACGGTGGCATCAGCAGATGGATCTTTGACGGCCCACTTTGAGCATACAGTGGCGATTACGAGCAATGGTCCTCAGATATTGACTGTCCTTTAGAAAAAATTAACTAGACGAAGAAATTTGCAACAGGTATAATAATCACTTTGCAATAGGATGTAGCAAGACATTAGGAGATTAGACATGAAAGTATCATCATCGATCAAGAAACGGTGTGCAAAATGCAAAATTGTCAAGCGCAATGGGCGTTTGTATGTTATTTGTGAAAACCCGAAACATAAGCAGCGACAAGGATAAGGAATTATAAATATGGCACGTATAGAAGGCGTTGACCTGCCACGCGATAAACGCGTTGAGATTGGTCTGAGATATATTTATGGTATTGGCCCCACCCGGGCAAAAGAAATTATTGAAGCAACCGGTGTTGATCCGGATGTGCGTGTAAACAACCTTACCGATAATGATGTTTCAAAGATGCGCGATTACATCGCAAGCAGCTATACGGTTGAAGGTGATCTTCGCCGCCAGGTGCAGATGAATATCAAGCGCCTAATTGAAATTGGATCTTATCGAGGATTGCGACATCGTCGCGGGTTGCCTGTTCACGGGCAGCGTACCAAAACCAACGCTCGTACCCGTAAGGGCCCCAAGAAGACGGTTGCCGGTCGCGGCCGCCGCCGGGGTGTTGGCAAGAAATAAAGTATTGATTTAGAAATCATCTCATCTGTCTTTCTGGGGTTTTCCTTCCTTTCTACCCCGCGGCAAGATAGACAGGTGGATACGATTAACGATAGATTGAGTGAGGTAGAATGGCTAAAAAACCACAGAGATCACGGCGTACAACAGGCGCACGAAAAGTCAAGCGCCACATGTCATCTGCTCAGGTGCATGTGATGGCTTCTTTCAACAACACGATCATCACTGTAACGGATTTACAGGGAAATACCGTTTGTTGGGGAAGCGCAGGCTCAGCAGGGTTTAAAGGTTCTCGTAAGAGCACCCCATTTGCTGCACGTTTGGCGACAGAACAAGTAATGAAGACTGCACAAGGTTTTGGCATTCAGGAAGTTGATATGATTATCAAAGGTCCTGGCCCTGGACGTGAGGCTTCTATCCGCGCCGTACAGGGTATGGGTATTACTGTCAAGTCAATTGAAGATGTGACACCTGTTCCCCATAATGGCTGTCGACCACCCAAGAGACGCCGCGTCTAGTAGTAGAAATTAAGAGAGGAAATAAATGGCAAGATATACAGGACCGGTTTGTAAATTATGCCGGCGTGAAGGTGAAAAATTATTTTTGAAGGGTGAGCGTTGCTATACACCCAAGTGTGCGTTTGAAAAACGATCTTATCCGGCTGGTGAACACGGACGATATGGTGGTCGCCGAAGCCGAGAGTCGGATTATTCACGGCAATTACGTGCAAAGCAAAAAACAAAGCGCATTTACGGCGTGCTAGAAAGACAATTCAGGCGCTATTTCCGTAAAGCACAACGACAACCCGGTTTGACTGGTTTGAATTTGCTGCAAATTTTAGAGTCGCGCTTGGACAATGTGGTCTATCGACTGGGCTTTGCAGATAGTCGAAATCAGGCCCGTCAATTGGTTAACCATGGCCATATTAGGGTCAATGACCGAAAAAATGACGTACCCTCGACTGTTCTCAAACCGGGCGATATGATTACGGTGCGAGAAGAATCTGGCAAGCGGACATATTTCAAGGACCTTCGTCAAGCTGATGATTTACGCACGCCACCAGCATGGGTTGAATCAAATGTAGACAACCTTTCTGGCCGAGTAATACGATTACCTGAGCGCGCTGAGATCGATGGCAATTTGAACGAGCAGCTTATCGTCGAATTTTACTCACGATAGACTGGACAATGATAGTGCACTTACTTGCACTGGTAAGGGATGTGACGTGACTGGAACAATTAGTATGGTAAAACCAAAAGTCGAACGGATCGCAGAAGCACGCAATTACGGCAAATTTGCCATTGCCCCGCTTGAGCGTGGCTTTGGTAACACAATCGGAAATGCGTTGCGCCGCGTTTTGCTATCTTCATTGCCAGGTGCTGCTGTAACATCCATCCGGATAACAGACGTCTTACACGAGTTTTCCGAAATTGAAGGCGTTCGAGAGGATGTCATCCAGGTTGTGTTGCAATTGAAAAAATTGCGCATGATTTTGTTTGATGTCGATGTCTCTCACTTGCATCTGGAAGTCAGTGGTGAAGGTACGGTGACAGCGGCTGACCTGATTTGCCCCTCAGAGGTTGAGATTGTCAACCCTGATCTTTACCTTTTCACGGTTGATGATGTAAACACTGATTTGGAAATCGACCTGACTGTAGAACGCGGACGTGGTTATTCTCCTGCTAACGATCGGGGAGACCACCTACCAATTGGTGAGCTGACAGTGGATGCGATTTTTACCCCTGTGCGCAAAGTAAATTGGATCGTAGGTTCTGCACGGGTCGGTCAAAGCACTAATTATGATCGCTTGGAGATTGAAATCTGGACGGATGGTACCGTTTCTCCTGAACAAGCGATGAGTGATGCATCGAAGATTTTGATCGATCATCTGCGTCTCATTGCTGGGGTCAGCGAAGATCTTTTATCTGTGCCCATCGAGAAGGCAGAACCCGTAGCGACAGTTAACAGTGAAGCCATTGAAATGCCCATCGAAAACCTCGACCTCACCGTGCGTGTGTTTAATTCACTCAAGCGAACTGGGGTTACCACGGTTGGTGATGTGATGGAACTTCTTGAAAAAGGCGATGAAGCTATTCTGGCAATTCGCAATTTTGGCGAGAAGAGCCTTGAAGAACTAAAAGAGAAAATGGCTGAAAAAGGCTTCTGGGAAGAGAAAGAAGCATTGGAGAAATAGACTTATGCGACATAAAATTAAGGGATATCGTCTTAACAGAAGCGGCGGCCACCGCAAAGCCATGCGAAGGACGATGATTCGTCAATTATTTGAACACGAACGCATTACAACGACTTTACCGAAGGCGAAATCAATTCAGCCTGAGGCTGAGAAGTTGATTACCCTGGCACGTAACAGCCAGGATTTAGAAGAAGTAATGGTGGTTAATGCGCACCGCAAGGCTGCAGCCGAATTAGGCAATGGCAGTCGAGCGATTGTAAAGAAATTATTTGAAGATATTGGGCCCCGCTATACCAGTCGCAATGGCGGTTATACCAGGATCCTTAAATTGGGTCCTCGTCGAAGCGATGGGGCTGAAATGGCATTAATTGAATTGGTCGAAGAGTAGTCATAGTCACTCTGGACTTTTAGTCACAGGATGACCTTAGCACATTACAAAGTTATTCTTTCATACAACGGCTCAGCTTATGCTGGTTTTCAACGGCAGCGCAATGTGCCAACGGTACAAAGCGTCGTTGAGGGAAGCCTGAGGAAGATGGGTTGGCAGGGTTCAAGCATGCGAAGCGCAGGTCGAACAGATGCAGGTGTTCATGCTCGCGGTCAGGTGATTAGCTTCCAATTGGATTGGAAACATTCCACTGAAGACTTGCGAAACGCACTCAATTATTATCTGCCTGCAGATGTTGCGGCCCAATCGGTGGCGATGGTACCTAATAATTTCCACCCTCGCTTTGACGCTACAAGTCGGCGATATCGGTACAAAATCATTTGCCAGCCTGTCAGAGATCCGCTCCGCAGCCAATTTTCATGGCAGGTTTGGCCAGCAGTCAAGGTTGAAGTAATGAACAAGGCTGCTGAAGCATTGATTGGCCAGCACGACTTTTGTGCTTTTGGAAGCCCAACTGCTGAAGGTGGCACGACGGTCCGCGAAGTATGGCAAGCGGAATGGCAGCAGCAAGGTGACGAAGCATATTTTGAGATCGTTGCAAATGCCTTTCTTTACCACATGGTCAGGCGGATCACCTTTGCCCTGGTTGCAGTTGGACAGGCTTCGGTGCCTGTAGAAATTATCAAGACTGGTATCGAAACAGGTGCCTTACCCTTGACCGGATTAGCACCCGCGCAGGGCCTTGTATTGGAAGAAGTACGTTATTAGCAAGTATCAATATAGATTTCTACTTCCGGGTGAAGTCACCTGGAGATGATATCTTTGAATGATGGAGAGTTTGACAGTGAAAAAAACATTTGTACCAAAAGGACAAGTTGAGAGAGAATGGCTGTTGGTTGACGCTGAAGGACAAAACCTGGGCCGTCTATCAACAAAAATTGCCCAATTATTGCTTGGTAAACATAAACCTAACTACACACCCGGTGTAATGACTGGCGCTAATGTGGTGGTGATTAATGCAGAAAAAGTTGCATTTCATCCCACTCGTTTAGAATCAAAAGTATATTATCGCCATTCAAATTATCCCAGTGGTCTTAAAGCGGTTACGTTGAAGCGGCAATTGGAGACGTTCCCCGAGCGGGTTATTCAACATGCGGTTAAGGGTATGATTCCGCATAACAAGCTTGGCCGCCGAATTTACAAGAACTTGCATGTCTACGCTGGCACAGCGCATCCCCATGAGGCGCAACAACCAGCTCAAATGACATTAGAGGAGTAAGCAGGACTTATGGACAATAAATATTTTGAAGGTATTGGTCGACGTAAAGAAAGCACCGCCCGTGTTCGTTTAATGTCGGGCTCCGGCAATTTCATCGTCAATGAAAAAGACATCTTGGCTTATTTCACACGTTTGGGTGATGTGCCAGAAATTATCAAGGCTTTTGATATTGCGAATCAATCAAAAGATAATTATGATGTGAGTGTTTTGGTCAACGGTGGCGGCGTAACTGGACAGCGCGATGCTGTAAAATTAGGCTTAGCTCGGGCAATGGTAAAGATGGACGAGGAATTGCGTTCACCACTTCGTCGCAGCGGGTATCTGACGCGTGACCCCCGAGTTAAGGAACGCAAAAAACCAGGTCTCAAACGCGCTCGGAAGGCACCAACCTACACCAAGCGTTAATCATTATTTTTGGTGGATGCTGATGGTGGAAACCCCTGCTGGTTGATAAACCCAGGGTTTGCTGACCAAAGGTCATGTCAACAGAAGAATGCACATAGATTGTGATACGATAGAGACGTTATACTGTAACGTCTCTATTTGTTAATTATCAGTATAAGGAAGGCGAAGGCAGTGACGGATTGTAAAAAAGGGACAAAAGGCGGGATTACGCTCTTGGGTTTAGGGCCAGGTGACCCAGGCGCATTAACCCGAGAAGCTTGGGACTGGTTGAACGACATTGAGGTTCTATACCTGCGCACCAAACAGCATCCCACTGTGAAAAGCCTGCCGGGGCACTTATTGTTAAAAAGCTTTGATGAAATTTATGAAAAAGCTGGGGATTATGAGACCGTTTATGAAACGATCATCCAATCGATACTGGATTTGGGTGGAAAGGGTGAGGATGTCACTTACGCTGTACCGGGTCATCCTTTTGTTGCTGAGGCAACCTGCCCTGAAATATATGCTAAAGCGAAAACCAGGGAAATTCCTGTCCGTGTGATTGAAGGGTTAAGCTTTTTAGAACCCACATTTCTTGCCTTAGGGATTGATCCATTCCCGACCCTGTTTTTAGCTGATGCGATGGAATTATCAATGCACCAAACACCAGGTTTTCCACCATCTGAAGCAGCCTTAATAGCCCAAATATATTCTCAGGGGATTGCTTCGGATGTAAAACTGACCTTGATGGCGGCTTATCCAGATGAGCATCCCATAAAATTGATTCACAACGCGGGAACAAAGGATGAATTGGTTGAAAACTTACCGCTTTATGCCATCGACCAAAGCCCTCACCTGGGCAATCTGAGTTCACTGTATATCAGTCCACTTTCTGAGCAGGCATCCTTTGAATCTTTTCAAGAAATTATTGCGCGTCTTCGGGCACCCAAGGGTTGCCCATGGGATCGTGAGCAAACCCATCTCAGTTTGCGACCCTTTTTACTCCAAGAGACTTATGAAGCCCTTGATGCCCTGGACCGCGAAGATATGCTGGACTTGCAAGAGGAATTGGGGGATCTATTATTGCAAATATTCCTGCATGCCCAGATTGCAACCGAAGAAGGTGATTTTAATATTCACCATGTGTTGGATGGTGTTGGCAAAAAATTGATCCGGCGGCACCCCCATGTATTTTCTGATTGGTCGGTAGATGACGTCTCAGGTGTGATCCAAAATTGGGAGGCGATTAAAGCTCAGGAGCGACAAGAAAATGGCGAAAGCTCCAAAAAAGGATTATTGGATGGCGTCCCATCAGCCCTACCTGCTTTGGCACAAGCGCAAGAAATTGTTGAGCGTGTTGGCCGAGTTAAGCATCATCAATTGTCAGAAATGGGGCAACACACTTTCATCATCCATTTGATAGAAGAAATCACAGACGCTGACGAAGCAAAGGTCTCCGAAATATTTGGACAAATTTTATTGGGGATTGCATCTTGGGCTCACCAGAAGGATGTTGATGCTGAAAGCGCCTTACGAGAGGCATTATCTCGATTTCGAGCTTATTTTCGCATGGGGGAGGCTAAAATTGCCAAACCAGGCTATTCGGATGGATATGTGAACAATGATGAGAAGGGACGCGAGGGATAGTGGACGATACGATTAAGACCCCACCATCCGCAAATCAGCAGATAGCCCGGGCTGCCGGCACGGTGATGATTGCCTTTATCATCAGCAATTTGGTAGGCGTTATCCGTGGGATCGTGATCACCAACGCGTTTGGTACGACTGCGGAATATGATTCTTTCAACGCCGCCAATCGGATTGTGGAATTATTATTCAATTTGGTCGCTGGGGGTGCCTTGGGATCCGCGTTCATCCCCACCTTTACCGGATTCCTGACCCGTAAGGATACCCGTGGTGCCTGGACCTTAGCATCGGGGGTGACGAACCTGGTTTTACTGGCCTTGATCCTCATCAGCGCGCTGGCCTGGCTGTTCGCGCCACAAATTGTTCGCGATGGCTTATTCTTGCTGATTCCAGGGTCTGATCCCGTTCAGGAGGCGTTGACCATTTCGTTGCTGCGCACAATGCTGCCATCAGTGGTCATTTTTGGCCTGAGTGGCTTGGTGATGGGTGTGCTCAATGCGCATCAGATCTTCCTCATCCCGGCGATCGCCCCCGCCATGTATTCCGTGGGGATGATTTTAGGCACGATCTTCTTGCCAGAGGATTGGGGTATTCAACGTTTGGCAATGGGCGTGGTTCTGGGTGCTTTATTACACCTACTCATTCAGCTCCCCAAATTACTGCGGATCAAGGGCTATGGGTACCGCGCCTATCTTGGGTTAAAAGACAAAGCCGTTTTGCAAGTGTTCCGTTTGATGGGCCCAAGGGTGCTGGGTGTGGCGGTGGTGCAAATTAATTTCATCGTGAATACGATCATCGCTTTAGGTCAAGCGGAAGGCAGCGTTTCGGCGATCACCCTCGCTTTTACCTTGATGTTGATGCCGCAGATGGCGATTGCGCAATCCGCTGCAATTGCCTCCCTGCCGACATTTTCTGCCCAGGTCGCGACCAAGCAGATGGACGCTATGCGCCGTTCACTGGCATCAACATTACGGGCTGTGCTATTGTTAGCTATCCCCGCGACAGTTGGGCTGATCTTGCTGCGAAGACCGCTGATTGAAGTCTTATACGAAAGGGGAGAGTTTACTGCACGTTCGACCGACCTGGTTGCCTGGGCTTTGTTGTGGTATACAGCGGGTCTGGTTGGGCATAGTCTGGTGGAGATCCTCAGTCGAGCGTTTTATGCCCACCAGGACACCCGAACGCCGGTTATAGTGGGCGCATTGGCGATGGGATTAAACATCGTATTCAGTTTTCTATTTTCCAACATATTTTCACGCATCGGTTGGATGCCGCATGGGGGGCTTGCATTAGCGAATTCACTGGCAACGGGATTAGAAAGCATCGCTTTAATAATGTTGATGCAAAAACGCTTGAATGGGATCGATGGCGCGCATATTTGGAAGGGTGTGGGGGTTGCTGTTTTGGGTTCCGGATTAATGGCGGCTGTGATCCTGGGTTGGCAGAGCCTGGTCGGTGGCGGATCATCGGTTTTGGGGGTTTTGGGTGGCCTGGGCTTGGGCTTGGGGGTCTATGTGGGCTTGATGTGGATTATGAAGATGCCTGAAATGCTGGGCATGGTAAAGATGGTGATCAGCCGGATTCAAAAACGATGACCAAATCGATCCTCTATTTCGTCTATTATTTATTCTTTGGATTAGGGCTATAATTAATCAAATATTCATTATTGAAATTAGTGAATTAAATTTCATTCTAACTGTGAGACAATTCAGCTGGTGATTTAATTAACAATATATTTGCTAAGAAATTATTATCAAGTGTAATTTTGGCATCTTGTTGAAATTTCCGGATAACACCATTTTAAAACCTGATTCTAATATTGAACCTTGTAAAAATTATGACAAACGACATGAAAATGGAATATTCATCTTATAAAAACCCAACAATCAGTGTGGTAACCTGCACCTTCAATAGTGAAAGGTTTCTGGAAAACGCGTTATTAAGCGTAGAAAGACAAACCTACCCCTTTATTGAACACATCATCAACGACTCATTCTCTACGGACAGCACGATAGAAATTCTTAGGAGCTATATCAATCGNAACCAANATCGGTATCCTATAAAACTCATCCAATCGCAGCCTTTAGGTGTCGCCAATGCGCTGAACGTGGCCACTGGAAGCGCAACTGGTGAGATCATCCATTATCTGCATTCAGATGATTACTATGACAGCGAATTTACACTGGAAAAGGTGGCTGGCTATTTTCACAGCAATCCCGATTTAGTGTGGCTAACGGGCAATTTCCTTATCGAATACAAAGGTCGCAAGATCATCTTACCGAATACATACTTATTAAAATATCGCCCAGAAATAGCGATTTCTTTTATGAACTTCATTCATCATGAAAACACCTTTGTAAAACGTCAATCTGTGGTCAATTATGGCGGGTTTTGTGAAGATAAGACTTTGACTGTTGAATACCGTCTGTGGTTGCGCCTGATACAGGACCATAAACCCCTCGTGCTCAATGAACAATTCACTGTTTTTATTATTCATGAAGGAAGCACATCCACTGGTAATATCTGGCAATTAATAAAAGCAATTGGGCGTGGATTCAAAACGCTCAAGCATGAAAAGATCTTCCCCGTGATCGGGTATTATGTCAAGAGCTCACTTTTCAAGAATTATCAGAAGCTGATGGGATATTTTATCAAACAAACCTGATCATCTATTCCAAAAGCTATGTTTTATTGAAATGTGTTTTGAGTACCGAAAAAATATCGGTAGATTGATTAAACTGAGCAAAAGATTACTGTGCATATTCTCGATTATTGCCAATACATCCAAAGCAAATACTGCGAGTTCATCCTTAATTTTTGATCTTCTCCTTGGAAGTTGGAGAATATCTGCAAGGGTTTGAAATATAAATAACAAAAAATAGCAATAGAAAAGTCGACATCTTGACATGTTATTGTCTTCTGATAAGATTGAGAGAAAATGCCCCAAAACATTTTTGGGAATAGGAAAATTTTCATTTATCTATTTCAATCTTATTCCCATCAGAGACAATCCATCGTCTGACTGCATAAACTTGAGGTCTCTCTTAATATAAATTTCTGAAAGGCG
>P_1C_Sed_3_UnCtyDRAFT_1000021_pt1 | contig 25338 bp, 17 predicted proteins | sample Pon1CUnioCityCA_FD_10233 | JGI IMG/M metagenome (IMG submission 10233) | reverse complement strand
GCTGGCGTCGTGATGATATTGGCCCACGGCGAGGGTTGTACCTCGGGTGGGCCTTTTTCTTTTGGTGGTTGTTCGGCTGGGGCCTGATAGGTGGACGAAGGCCCAACGCTAGGACAGAGCCCGGCGCGGTCTGGCGCCCCCTGGGCTAGGTCGTCAGCGCGTCTCGGTGCAGACTCTCTACAAATGGGGAACCGATCTGGTCGATTGCAGCGATGGTATCTGGCATCGTCGGACACGAGCCGATCGATATTCATGGAGGTAAACGATGGATCTGAATCTTGACCTAAATCGCGACATACCGGTGCTGGACTGGCAGCCTCATCTTGCCTCGCGTACGGAGAGTATGAAAAGCTCGGCTATCCGTGAGCTCCTGAAACTCACGCAGGATCCGGACATCATCTCCTTTGCGGGGGGCCTGCCTGCTCCGGACTTCTTTCCTCTCCGGGAGGTCGAGGAGGCGTGTCGCTACATCATCCGAGAAGACGGTGCAGAGGCCCTGCAATACAGCATGACCGAAGGCTATCCGCCTCTTAAAGAGTACTTGTCCAACGCTATGCACAAGTACGGTGTCCCGGCCCGACCGGACAACGTACTGTTGACCAACGGTTCTCAGCAGGCATTGGATCTGATTGGAAAGATACTCATCGATCCGGGCGATTACGTGCTGACCGGACGTCCCACCTACCTGGGCGCCATTCAGGCGTGGAACGCGTATCAGGCGCGCTACCACACGGTGAGGCTCGATGACCAGGGCATGGTTGTCGACGAGATCGAGCATGCCTACGAGAAGGTCATCGCCGATTCTGGAAAGCCTCCACGATTCATCTATGTGCTGCCTAACTTCCACAACCCAGCTGGGACGACGCTCTCCCGAGAGCGTCGAGAACAGCTGGCTGATATCGCCACCAAGCTGGATCTGCCAGTGGTCGAGGACGATCCCTATGGACAGCTGCGATACGAAGGTGAGGATCTTCCTCCCATCTGCACGTACATTCCCGAGCGCACGATATACTTGGGAACCTTCTCCAAGACGCTCGCTCCCGGTCTTCGACTCGGCTGGATTGTCTGTCCCGAGGAACTGATGAAACACTTCGTGCAGGCGAAGCAGGGAGCCGACCTCCATACGGGGACGTTTACGCAGTATGTGGCTAACGACATCTGCCAGCGCGGTTTTCTCAAACAGCACGTGAAGAAGCTTTGCGCGGCCTACCGAGAACGTCGCGACACGATGCTCGATGCGTTGGCTGAGTTCTGGCCCGATGCGTGCTGCTGGACCCATCCCGATGGCGGGCTGTTCCTGTGGGCACAGGTGCCGGAGGGAATCGATACGATGGATTTCCTGAGACAAGCTTTGGAGGAGAAGGTGGCATACGTGCCCGGCGTCAACTTCTATCCGAATGAGGACGGGGGATTCAACGCCATGCGACTCAACTTCTCCTACTGCTCAGAGGATACCATCGTGGAAGGGACTCGGCGCCTCGGCGTCGCTCTGAAGAAGGCTATCAGCACCTAGACAGGATCACATCGCGCCAGTCGAGGAGCAGGAGGCCACAGTTCTGCGGCCTCCTGTTCCTATTCTGAACCGCTCACCCCCTTGCTCGTCGAAAGAAGGTCCTCAAGATCGCCTTGAGTTGACTGGGCCGCTCATAACGTTCACACCGGATGGTGGGGTTGCCCGCTATCAGAGCGGAAAGGCAACGCCCGGTCGCAGGGCGGTAGAGGCAGAGGATCGGTTTACCTATCATCTCGGCACGCGCGATCTCATAGCCTACACCGTGGCTGGGCACAGTGACTTCAGCCACCAGCACGTCAGCCTCGTTCAGCCACGCCATATCGCGGTCGTAGATGGCTTGGTCTGACAGATCATCCTCTGTGAGCTCCAAGTCCCCCACATGCTCGGTCAGAACACGTCCATGTTTCTTCAGCAGCTCAACGATCTGGCTGTAGAGCGCTGCGTCCTGTCGCCCTCCTCGAATCGATCCGGCGAAGTAAGTCTTCATCCAGGCCCTCCTTGTGGCAAGGCACGCTGCAGGTCGACCACCCACGGAGATGGTACAATGCTTCTGTGGTGGCGTCAAGAATGCTGCTCGCGGACGAGACCATGACGTGCGGGTGGTCAGCCCCGTCGGCCAGCAGGGAACCTTCGCCTTCGGGTGCCACCAGCCGATCGAGGACGCCTGGATGGGGTGTGGTCGGGACTCCGAGTGGGCGCTATGGGCACGTCCCCATCGTCAGTGTCGCCNTCGGACCGCCGGTCCAATGCGACAGGGGAGCCACGATTGGGTTCACCAGGGCGTGTGACGACGCTTGGGCACGTATCGGTTGCNGGTCTGATGACGGCGGTGTACCATGTGGCAGATGGTTATGGACAAAATAGAGAGACGAGACCTCGCCTGTTTGGTGCTCATATCAATCATGGGCGCCTTGATCGTCGGTGGCCTCATTGCTTGTTCCTCTCCCACCGATCCCACTTGGGAACGATTGCAGCAGACGGAAACGCTCCGCGTGGGCATGGACGCCAGTTTCCCTCCTTTTGAGAGCATTGCCTCGGACGGTTCCTTGCTGGGCCTAGATGTCGACCTGGCAAGGGAGCTGAGCAGACGATTGGACTTGGAGCCCCACTTCGTCGCCAATCTGCCCTACGATGGTCTCTACGACGCCCTGACGGCAGAGCGGGTGGATATCGTGATTTCTGCATTGGCTGTCGATCCGTCCCGCATGGAAGACTACGCCTATTCGAGAGTCTACTTCGACGCCGGACAGGTCCTGGTTTCGCGAGCTGGGGAACAGACGGGCGCATCCATGGCCGATCTTGCTGGGCATCGTCTGGCTGTCGTCTTGGGGACGCGGGGGGATCAGGAGGGGCGGCGCTGGGCGAGGCGCTTGGTCGATCTTGAGCTCGTCCATTATCAAACGCCGAGCCAGGCGTTGCGCGGACTGCAAGCTGGAGAGACAGATGTCGCCCTGGTCGATCACGTCTCGGCACTGCAAGCGATCGGCCCGGAAAGCGATCTAGTCATCGTGGGAGAGCCGGTCATCACGGTGCCATACGCCTGCGCGATGCGCCAGGACAGCTTCGAACTCCTGCAGTCGGTCAACGAGGCGCTAGCGGCGATGGAGGATGATGGCACGATGGAGGCGCTGATCTCCAAATGGCTGAGGTAGCCACTCGGCAAGCCCGCTCTGCGGTTGTATCGCAAGAGATCGCCCCCCGCTCGTTCTCGGTTGCGGCCTAGGGCAGCGCGATGCTGCTCGGCAGAACCAGGCGACCGTCTGGCAGTGCCTTACCCTCGCTGTCCACAACAGGTAGCCGCTGCCTCGTGTCTGGATCATACCACCCCACCGCCAGATCGTAACGCCCAGAGGCAACGCCCTTCGTTGAGAGCTCCACCTCATCCGTGACCACCTCGCCGGGAGCCCACTGACCGGTGGGGTAGGTGAATCCTTGTGGCATGGTGTCTACTTGTGAGACGGGCTCTCCTGTCTGCGGGTCGGCTAGATGGACGAAGAGCATGTAATGGCGGTCAGGCGTCGTCACGGCCTGCCAGTAGAGCGTCAGACGCAGACTCTCTCCCCGTTGTCTCAGATCGTATCCTGCTAACTCAATCATATCTCCGAAGCGGGCTCCCACCCTGATGTCCATCGGAGGGATTTCCCACACGCGATCTCGTTCCCGAACTGCCACAAGCGTGGGATGCGTATAAGAACCGATGAGCGTCCCATCTCCCGGTTCCTTCAGTGAGATCGAGAGGGTGTAATCACCGGGCGGCGTTGTAGGGGGAACAGGCAGGGAGGTCCGTCCAGCGATCCAGGCACCGGCTGGCCACGCTTTCGGCGCGGATCCGGGAGCCATCGGCTGGGTGGCGGTGATGGTATGGGCGGGCCCCTCCAACTGCCAGTCCACGAGGTAGTCCGCTGACGGCTTCTTACTGATAAGCCAGTAGGTGGTGGTCTCCAGCTCTTCTCCCTGTGCAACGCTCTGAGACGTCTCAAGTCGGCTCAAAGCCAGTTCTTCCCCGAAGTGGGCCAGCGTGGGTGCATCGGATCGCACCGTAGTCTCGGTCAGGGGGACGGTCACCGTATGCCGCCCGACGCTCTGCCACGTCGCCACGCGGTAAAGATCGACCGTGAGCGTGTAGGCGTCACCGGGTGGCACGCCCGGCAGCACGGCTGGGCTGTGACGGTCGGTGATCAGCCGATTCAGAGGCCAGAGGCTGGTAGGAAGGAAGCCACCGCCGGGCTGCGCATCGTAGCCTGGACGTTCGCCTTGGCTCAGCCACTCATTGCCTGCGTTGTCAGTCAGGCTTAGGCTGAGGCCGTAGTTTGCGGCGATGGGCTTCACGGCGGACCAGTCAAGTTGAACGTCGAGTCGATCCGGCGCCGTCTGATCGACTTGGACGTGGTGCAAGTGCACCGCGCCGTCCGCAAACACTGCCTGCACCGGCTCTGGCGTGGCTGCTGGCCCGTGGTCTATCCACACGGGCCGCAAGTAGACGGTGGGGCCATCGACAAGCCGAATGAGGTGGATGCCTGGAGCGGTGTCCCGAGGAATGGGGAGCGTCACGCTGGCGGTCCGCGTGAGTTCGGCCGTGGCCTGTCCCTGATTGAGCTCAATCGGCGCCTTCGCCAGAGCTGGTAACTCGGCTTGCCGTACGGCGGCGGGTGGGACCAGTTGCAGCCTGAGAGAGCCTTCTGCCGAGACGTCTGGCGGGAGGTCTTCACCTCTCCTCCACGCCACCGTCACCTCTAAGGTGTTCCCGGGTGAGACCCTTTCGGAAGAAGAGGTGTCTTGGCCTTGGAAGTGGTAGCTGGTGAGCTGCCATTCGCCCAGCGGTATCCCGTCTGGATTGTGATGCAGGTACGGCATCGATTCAAAATCCATCGCAAGATCGTGGCTGGTGGTCGATTCAACGCGTGGGTGGAAGGCGATCAACAGCGATAGCATCGTGACGAACGGCAGATACGAGATAGCGGCGCGTAGGTTGCCGGTTGCCGACGTCTGCCGTTCTCCCCCTCGCCTGTTGTTCCTGGGTTCTTCTCCTCGTCTCTCGTGCCTCGCTCCTGGGTTCCATTTCCATGTCTCGGTGCCCCGGATCCAGAGGGCCAGAGTCATGAGCACGGCGACGAGGGACACAACGTTGGCTCCAAGGCGCAACGGTGTATTACCCAGACGCATTTCGACCCTGTGTGATCCTGGAGGAACCCGCAAGCTCAGATAACCGGAATCGGCCGTTGGCCCGACCTCTATTTGCTCCCCGTCCACGACAGCGTGCCAGCCGGGCCAGTAGTAGAGGGGGAAAGCTACCTCTGCACCTTCGCTTCCGGTTTCAACGCGCCAGATGCGGTGCGTTGGAGCGTGGCGGAGCCTCTCCGCGCTGATAAGAGCTCCGCTGACAGGGATAGCACGGGCCGGAATGTCCGGCGATACCTGCTGGGGTCCGATGTACGGACGGGGATTCACCCATCTGGGGAGGTATTCGTGACGGATCGTCGAGCCGATGTTGCCCGTGAATAGCTCATACAACTGCAGCCGCTCAGTGGTGACGTCGGCATCGCTGATGGGCAGATAGTCCGGCTCAAGGCCGGCCAGTGCCGCTACGGTCAGTAGGGCTCCCAGAACAAGAGCGGGAGTCCAAGCGAGACGGCGCTGTTGAGCTCTGAGGTGGGATATGATGGCGCCGGTCAGGAGTGCGGCGAACAGGGNTTGGATAGACAGGAAGCGCCAAGGGAACTGCACCATCGGAAGGAGCGGGAGATGGTCCCAGAGGGGCTGCGAGAGAGGTGTGATCAGCCAGGTGCTGAGCACCAGCCCCATAAGGGCGAAGCTTACCGTCACGGTGTCCTGACCGTGCCCCTGGCGCTGGGCCTCAGACAACGGGACGTTCCGATCCGCGACCGCAAGCCGTGCACGCATCCCCCTGAGGCAGACCACCAAGGCGCCAGCGACTGCCACGATCGTTTGCAACAATCCCATGGCGAAGGGGGACGCCTCCTCCTGCCCGGTGGCGTAGTCGAACGGAAGCTTCCCCTGCACCAGATCCGTGTCCCGGAAGTGATTGCCGTAGAAGAAATAGCCGGATGTCTGCGCATTCAGCTGGACGTACCTGGTCTCCGCCAGGGCCGGCAGCCAGAACCACGCTGAGAGCAATAGGGCGACCAGCAGGGGGAGCACCAGGAGTAGGGCGCGGGGGACGGCCTCTCTCAAGGGTCGGCGGGACGCAGGTCTCCCTAAGCGCACGACGTGAAACGCCACGTAGAGGAGGATGAAGGGCGAGAAGATGAGGGCTGACACGTTGTGCGTGACGATGAGACCAGCGTAGGCCAGGGCCGGGAACAGTGCCCGCCGCAGAGATGGCTGCGCCGCAAGACGATCGAATCCCCACAGAATCAGAGGGTAGAAGGCGAAGGCTGCGAATTCGGAGAGGGAGTCGCCCCGTACGTAGAGGTTGACCAGATGGAACGGCGCAGACGTGTACGCGACCGCGGCGAGCCACGCCCCGGGACGGCTGTCCAGGACCTGTTCAGCCCAGCGGTACATGGCCAACGCGGCTGCCCCCAGAAAGAGCGTTTGCGTCAGCTTGATCGCCGTCAGGATGCCCAGGCCGAGGATTTCAAAGCCTGCGGCGACGTAATACGGCAGCGCCGCGTAGTAGCTGAAGAAGGGGTAGCCGAATCCGTAGGCGGCATCCGGCATCCATCGGGCTGGAAACACCCCGGCGCGCAGATTCGCTGCCAGCTGATGCGTCCGTAGCAGCAGAAAAGGGCTGTCCCCACCACCGCGGGTATTGAGGAAGCCCGCGCCCCAAAGCGGGCCCGCTGCCAGCAGTGATACAAGCAAGAGCGTCGCCGGGGCGATGATCCGTTCCCAGGCGACGCTCTTCGAGGCGTTCCTCATCGTTGAGTCTGCCTCCCTGATGAGGCGAACTCGGGGCAGGGCAGCTAGTAGCGGCGGCGTCGGGTCAAGAAGAAGAGCACGGCGATGGCTCCAGCCAGGATCAGAACGAGAACACCCGCTATCCTGGCGATGTTAGTTAGCATCCTCCCCAGTAGATCGCGGCCATTGTTGTTCGCTGCGTCCTCATTGTTCGAGGAAACCGTCTCGGTCTCGGCATCGGGATTTGTCTCTGGATCCGACCCTTCCGAGCTCCCCTCTGCTGCTGTTCGAGTGTTGCCGAACTGGAGGTCGAAGCTTGTACCCTCCGCCAAGGCGACGTTCTGTTCCGGCAAACTGGTCGGCTCGTAGCCGGCAGGAGCTTGCTGAATCACGCGATAGGAGCCTGGTGCGAGCCCTGTGAAGCAATAGGGCTCACTGACCCCATCAGACGTGTATTCCGCTACCACGCCGGAGGCGTTGGCGAGTGTGAAGTTGACGTTGGGTAGGAGGTCTTCGCTGTCCGGGTCTCGCACCGTGTCACCATTCCGGTCGTGGAAGGCGACCACACACACGGATGCTCCCTCCGACTCTGGTGTGGCCGATGGTGACGTCTCGGCCTCCGCTTCCGGTGTCTGTGTGGGAGGTTGTGGAAGCGGTGTAGCGGTGGGGGCCTCGCTCGGGACCGATACGACCAGTTCTTGCCCTACGCGGATCAGGTTATCCGCACCAATCGAGCCAGCGTTGAGCTCTTGAAGTTCATCCACTGAGACATCGTACCTCATAGCGATGCTGCCCAGCGTATCTCCGCTCTCGACGACGTGCACTATGGATCCATCCGGACGGGGCGTCGGGGTAGGAAGCGGTGTCGGCGAGGGACCTGGCGTCGCCGTCGGTGGGGGCGGCAGCGGCGTCGACGTGGGCGGCGTGGCCATGCCCAGCGGTTCTAGCCTCAGGGCGTCCATGAAGATGCCACTGTTGTCGATTCCCCACTTCGATTTGTACTCGACGAAGACGGTCATCGCTGGGGCCGTGGCTTCAAAGGTATACTGCAGTGTGCTCCGAGAGAGGTAGAAGCCCGAGGTGTTCGAGGCATTAGCCCAGTTGCTGAAGTTGATGGCGGCTGCATCCTGCCAGTTGACCCCTGTCGGTCCAGCGCCAAGGCGTACCTCGGCTGCAAAAGGGTCACTCGGAGGCATCTTCTTTCCATCCCATTCGAAGGTATCTATGAACACGGGTACGACGAAGCGATACTCCCGTCCCACCTCCAGGCCACTGACGTCTTGCGACATGGCTACGTGTATAGGCGACTTGGCCCAGAATATCTTCACGGTGTAGCTGCCATCCCGGAAGAAGAGGTTGTGCTCGTCGGGGGGAACCTGGGTCTTGGGTAGAACACGGCTTTCTGGGCGGGCCGTGACGTTGTTGGCATCGCCCATCTGCTCGCCCTCCGTCCAGTGCATCTTCCACTCGTTGGGAGCTTGCTGCGTGCCGCTGACGTCGTACCAACCTTGCTCAAAGCCGCTATTCCTGAGAAGATTCTCTTGTTCTTGGGCTTGAGCTTGCTGGGGCGACGCCCAAAGCATCACCGTCGCGAGCATGTTCAAGACTAGGAGCCCCCTCAACATGGGGCGAATACTGTTCTTAGCCACCTTCAACCTCCTCGGTCACTATCTCTTCTTTGGGACACCCACGCTTGATCGGACGTCGTGAGCCTGCTGAGATCAATGGGGTCGATACGCACGTTTGGCTCTAAGGCCTCCGGTCATTCCAATAGGGCCGTGATTTTAGCACATTTGACCAAAAGCACAACGTTGAGCTCATCGGCGGCTGGGCAAGTGACTTCTTGCTTTCCATATGCCCAGCCCCATCAAGAGCGCCAATCCATCCGATAGCCAGAGCAGCGGTAGATTGTTCATATTGCGAAAGACCTGGCCAAGAAGATAGGACCAGTTCCCCGGTTGGACGACCATCGGACTGAGTTGAGAAAGGTCCAACTGATAGTTGTAGGAGAAGCCGATGTGCAGGAAGATGTTGCGCACGGAAAGGAAGAACGCTCCGTAGAGGATCAGATAGGCTAGGGCCTGCCTAACCGGGTGGTCGACCCAGGCCACCAGCTCGTCGACATAGAAAGCCAGCGGGATGCACAAGAGGGCCAGGAAGGGCACCAAGTACCGCCCATCGGCTGTGAACCCGTGAAAGGTGCGATGCTTCGCGAAAAGCAACAGATAGGTCAAGAAGAGCCCCAGGGTCAGGATTGACTCGCTTCTCGCGCGACGGACATACAGCCCGACCCCGAGAACCGACAGAAGGAGCACCGGGGACAGGAGGAACAGCCCCTGATTGTAACAGGTTGGATCGCACCAACCTCCCCCCTCGCCCCAGATCAGCATAGCCCGTAGCCCTTGCACCAAGGGGAAGCTGAAGGTCTCCTGCAGGTCGCCGGCCCACGGATAGTTGATAGCGTAGTCGTAGGACAACCTGAGAGGGCCACCGAAGTTGACGGTATTGTAGAAGGCCAAGAACCCGGCTGGCAGAAGCCCTCCGGCAACGAAGAGGCCTGCCTTGACTAGCTGGCCCCTGGAAGAGGGTGCTTCGACGGCGAGCACCAGATAGAGCGCAGCCGCCGCAACCAGAATGGCGTTGGAGTACTCGACCAGCACGCTACAGCCAGCAAGAAGACCCAAGGCGAACGGGAGGCTCCAGTGGCTCTGGGACGTGCGACCCATTCGCACGACCAGGTAGACCGAGGACAGGACGAGGAGCGCGGAAGGCGCGTGCGAAAACAGGACGCTGCTGTACTTCCAGTGGGCTGTGCCCAGGGCGAAGGCCACGCTTGCCGTCAGGGCGCTGAAGACCGATAGGTTCAGTTCGCGAAGCAACAGGTAGAGGAGCAGGACGGTTCCTGTCCCAGCCCACACGGGCACGAGCATAACGTACAGCAAGCGTGGGTTTCCGGGATCGTGGCGCGACTCCAGAGGAATCAGGGGAGATGGCAGCCAGTTGCCGATGCCATAGAAGGCGCTGGCCATGAGGGCTGTGCCTGGCGGCCTATCGCTGTAGAGCTTCCCGTCCCGAACGGCGACGTCGTTGCCTTCAGCGTACCCATCGTAGCTCTCAATGGTGAACCGCCCTTCCTCCGCCAGAGCGCGGGTCAGGGCGTAGTGACTGCCGTCGTTGCTGCAGGTGATCCCCGACACGGTGGCGAAGTAGATCGAGGAGAGCACGATGAAGAGCGTTAGGCACAAGAGCCTGTCAGTCCGGGTCATAGTCTCAGTCGACCACCGGTAGGATGAGCATACCCTCTGACGATGACCCGACCGGCTGGGTCACCGGCAGGCGTTCCAGGCTGGGCCACGTGTACATACCTACCGCTATGCTCGCCGCGGTTCGCCCCTCGGACGGGAACTCGAGGGTGTGGACGTCGACGACCACGTCTCCGGGATGCCACCACTGGGTGGGGTAGTGCCCCCTGCCGGGTTGAGCATCGTCTTGGGCCAGTACATCACCCTGCTTGCACCGGTCCTCGCAGAGAGAAACGAAGGCCGTGTAGGCCTCGGTTGGTCTCGCTCGCGCGCTCCAGGTCAGGTGGACCTCCCAGACGCGCTCTCGCTTCTCAATCGTGAAGTCAATGAGCTCGATCGACTCGCCGAAGCGGGCCAGGGGGGCACGGGGCTGACCATTCAGCGGCTCCACGCGATAGGCTGCATAAGCCGGGTAGGCCTCCTTCTCCAAATCGCCACGCGTCAGCGGCCCGGCGTGGGCCTCGATTCGAGCGGGGTGGGGAAGAGCCTCCAGATAGGGCTGTAAATCGTCATAGGGCCAGAGAAGGAGCAACATCGGCTCCCGGCCTTGCAGGGGAAGCGTGTCGTTCGGCTGGAACTTGACGACAGCTCGCTGGGAAGGCACTAGAAAGGCGAGCCCCTTCCACGCTTGCCACAATCTTCTGTCCAGGTAGACGTGTCCCTCGGGGAGGGCGCTGTCATTTGAGACAGCTAGGCCGTGGCCATCCCAGCCGACGCTTGTGAAACGATTGATCTCCGCGGCCAAATCGACGGCGGCGTCCTCAAAAGCGTAGGCAGCCTCCGCGCTGGACCCATACTGGACGAAGTAGTCCCGCCCGGTCATCCCCAGATCAACGATCAGCACCAAGCAGATCACGACGGAGCCCCAGACCCACCGCTCCCGTTGGGCGGCTGCCTGCCAGATCGTCTCCAGCCCCAGCGCAGGGAGTATCACCAGGGGCGGCAGGACGCCAACAGCTCGGAGGAAGTGGGGTACGTCGGCGGCAGCTATGGTTGGCACCAACATTGTTCCGGTCCAGATCAAGATCAGCGCTGAACCTACTTGATGGCGTTTGGCCTGCACGGCCGCTCGCATGGTCCCCAGCGCCATGGCAGCTCCCATCAGCGGGGTGAAGACTGGACGCCCGGGAACATTATGCCGCGGGATACTGTCACCTCGAACAAAGAACATGCCCAGCGAGCGAACCAGATGCTCTCCCAGTGTACCCCAGACGTCGCCCTGGTGGACGACGGGATTGAGCACTGAGACCTGGGCTGGGCGTCCCATCACCACATCCCAGTGCTGGACGGCGTAGACGCCCAGCGGGGTCAGGGTTGCCAGCGCCCCCAGGCCGAAGTAGAGAACACCGGGCCAGAGGCGGTCGAGCTGCCGCGTGAACAGCAGGTAGGCGGCTAGGCCCAGCAAGGCAATGGGTGTGAACCGTGCTGCAAGGTAGGTGTACCACGTGATACCGTACAGGACCCCCGTCAGCAGCCAGATGCCTGGGCGCCGCGAGCGGAAGGCGCGGGCCCCCGACCAGATGAGCAGGGCAATCGCCAACGGCAGCATCACCGCGCGGAAGCCAACCCGGCTAAGCTGTACATGCCAGAGAGTTGTGGAGATGATAGCTGTGCTTAGCAGTGCTGTGCCTCGGCTGAACCACGCCCGGGTCATAAGGTACGTAGCGGGCACTGTCAGCGTACCGCAGATGGCGGCCGCCAGGCGTACAGCCCCGGGGGTGCGACCAAGAATGCCAACTGTGGCGGCGATCAGATACAGAAAAAGGGGCTCGCGGCCGTGGTTAGCGGCGAAGTAGATGGGAAAGTCGCCGCCCAGCACTTGCAGCGCATCCAAGCCATTGAAGGCTTCATCGTGATAGAGGCCTGGGGGAATGTGACCCAGGCTAAGAAAACGCAGTGCTCCCGCCAGCGCCGTCAAACCCACGACTGGAAGCCATGTCTGACCATAGCGACGCCAGCGGCTCAATGGAGACTCTCCGTCTTCTCTATTCGCCAAAGCGGTGGCATTATAGCACGCCGAAAGACGGTGTCAAACCAGGTTTGGCGGAACAAGGTCGTGCGATGCACGTCCTCGCTCTCGATGGTCTGGGGCCCTCAGCCTGCGCTGAGACAGTCTGACGGAAGGCTAAGCGCCCTGGCTTCAATGATGTCTATCTTGCAGAGTGGACGATGGTTTGTGTTTGCAATTTAATCGTACTTGTGGTAGAATGGACGCAATCTGGAAGGGGTTTCGATGGTCCTTGGCCTTTCCCTTGGGTGCAAGATGAGGCTTGTCCTCTAGAACCAATCTTGCGCCTCGGGCGAGGGACCCCGGCGAGAGGAGATTAGCAGGGTAAAAGGGCCTGGGCGCTCCATGGTGCCCACAGTCTAGAAGGAGATCTGGCCATGTTTCGCGAGAAGATTCAAGAGAAATACGATGATTTGACGCCCAGTTTCCGTAAGCTGGCTGATTTCATGTTGCAGAACCAGCTCGATGCTGCCTTCATGACCGCCACGGAGTTGGCCAATCGGTTGGATGTCGACGCTGCTACTGTCGTGCGCTTCGCCCAGGAGCTTGGCTACACAGGGTTTCGAGAGCTGAGTAAAGAGATACAAGAGATCGTGCGATCAGAGCTGAAGGCGTCTTACGCCGCTGACTTGGGCGCCGCAGAGGACCTTCAGCTTTTCCGGAGCCTCCTGGGCAACGAGAAGCACAATCTAGAGCTTGCACAAGACAGATTGTCGGAACAGGTCAACTCGCTGCTTCCTGCTCTGCTGGATGCTGATCAGATCTGGGTCGTGGGGCAGGGTCTCTGTGCCCACTTGGCTGGCCTTTGTGCCAGTGCTCTGCGACAGGTTGGCCTGCCGGCTGTGGATATCGCACCTGACCCGCTGGAGGCAGCTGCCAATCTGAAAGAGATCGGCGCAGGAGATCTGGTTATTGGGATCTCGCTCACCGGTCTGGATCTGGATACGGCGAATGTGGTCCGCTTCGCTCAGCAACGGGGAGCAACGACGTTTGTCTTCGGATCTTCATCGGTTGCGGCGGCCGCCTTGGAGGCCGAGACAGCCATCATTTGCCCAGGGCCTACCCAGACAGACGTGCCTTCATTCACCGGTTTGGCGGCCATGATCGTGGTGATGGTTGCAGCCTTCGCTGCTCGTTACCCCGAAGAGGCGGGTACAATGACAGAGGCGGTGCGCCAGAGCTATCAGGAGTTGTTGCAGATGCAGGTGGAAAGCGCCTCGGATCTGGATGTCGCGGATCTCTGGCGCCAGTTCTAGAGGTGTCTTGAGGTGAGATAGGTCCCGATAAGACTGAGTTGACTATTGATTGGCGAAGACCCGGCGTGAGCCGGGTCTTCTTGCTGATGCGCTGCCGGGCGTCGTATGCACTGCATGCGTGTCAAGCTTTCGTCAACACAGGCCCTCGCTTGGCCGGCAGGGCGCGGATCGATGAGAAAGAGGCTTGGTTCTTGTGGAGGACCTTGTCAAGCGCTAAGATGACGTGGTTGCCTTCGACCCACTCCCATCCAGGGTGACCTAGACTTTCTCGCTCAACCACGTGACCAGCAGGTTCAGATCCACGTCTGTCTGATCGCCGGACTTCATGTCGCGCACCGTGGCCTTCCCGCTCTCTAGTTCGTTCTCTCCGAGGATGACCGTGTAGCGCACGTCGCGCTTATCGGCTTCGCGAAGCTGGCTTCTAAGCCCACGGTCTCGCCCGATCGCAAAGTAAACCCCTACGTCCACGTGCCGGAGCTGATCCATCAGCTTCAGGGATTCCTGGCGCGGCCTATCGCCCAGATAGGCGAGGAAGATCTTGGGCGTCCGCGGGGCGGGGGGCTGCACCTCCAGCTCCTTCATCGTCATGACGATCCGCTCCAGCCCTATGGCTACGCCGACACCCGGCGTCTCTGGACCGCCGAGGAGCTCAGCCAGCCCGTCATATCGACCTCCACCGCATAGAGCGCTCTGCGCGCCGATCCCGGATGCCCACACCTCGAAGACGGTTTTCGTATAGTAGTCCAGGCCGCGCACCAAGCGGTGGTTCAGTACGTATCGCCGGTCAAGCAGGTCTAGGTACTCCCGCAGGCTGGCGAAATGCTCTCTGCACTCGTCGCACAGGTAGTCTACGATGCGCGGGGCGTTCTCGATGATCGGCTGACATCGCTCCTCTTTGCAGTCCAGCACGCGGAGGGGGCTGCGCTCCAGCCGACGGCGGCAGTCCTCACAGATGTCGTCATCGTGCTCTTGATAGTAGCTCTTCAACGCTTCCACATACTTAGGCCGACAACGAGGGCAGCCGGTGGAGTTCAGCTGAAACTCCAGGTCTGGAATACCGAGGCCGGCGTAGAGATCCCACACCAGCGTCATAATCTCCAGGTCGGCAGCCGGATCCTGTTCGCCGAGAATCTCGGCATTGAACTGCGTGAATTGGCGGTAGCGACCGGCCTGAGGCCGATCGTAGCGAAAGGTTGGCCCCATGGAATAGAGTTTCTGCGGTTGCACCTCCACGTGGAGCCCGTTTTCAATGTAGGCTCGCACAACGCCAGCTGTGAACTCGGGGCGGAGCGTGAGGTCACGCCCGCCTTTGTCCGTGAAACTGTACATTTCTTTGTCCACCACATCCGTGCCCTCGCCGATGCCGCGAGCGAACACCTCTGTCGCTTCAAAGATCGGTATGTCAAGACGCTCGAACCCAGCTAGCTCGGCGAGGTGCGTCGCGTGATGGCGCACGCGAGTCCAGTACGGCTGTTCCTCCGGCAAGATGTCAAGGGTTCCAGGTGGTCGTTGATAACTGGGCATAGATCTCTCCTTCCTTTCCAATCGACCGAAAACAGAGCTGGTCCTCTGCCACACTCACTATGAAGGCGCATGCGCTCCTGAGATGCGCTGCGTGGTATTATAGTCGGACTCAAAGGTTTCGCCAGGCAACCGAGGTGCCGAACCTGGCCTCAGGGGGTAGGAAGCGAGGGCCTCAAGCACGCATCCAGTCGCTGGCCCAGCGGGGGCGATCGGGGATGTAAACCGTTATGGCGACAATCTCATCCCTTTCGCCGTAGTCGCAGACGACGTGAATGTGGAGATCAAATCCAAGACTGGGCCCGACGATGAGCACCCGGTGTCGCCTTGGATAGTGCTCAAGAACCTCACCGTTGAAGATGGCGTGGAAGATGTCTTTCGCTCTCAAACTCTCCTTGTACGCTTCGTAGAGGGCGTGCTCGGTGAGACGCATCGCATCGTGAGAGGCCAGCAGATCTTCAACCTCTGTGACAACCACCTGTGCGCTCCTTTCGACTACCGCTCTTGCAAGGAAGAACTGTCGAGTCACCAGTACGCCAACAGCGTCCCTGACCCGCTTCAGGTGTGCTCTCTAGTATACGTTGCTTCGTTGCACAGGGCAAATCGCTCGGCACCGTATGATTGACGAGAGGGGCAGGCAGGGTATAATCATGCCGTAATCGCTAGCCAACATAATGAGCAGCCACACGTGCGGACACGTCCCTTAGTCGCTCGTACTGGGTGGTCTGTGCGTTACTGTTCTGTTTCAGGGTCATCAAGGTAGGGGGAATCATGATCGATGTCAACGAGCTACGCAAAGGTGCCACATTCACGATGGATGGAGAGCTCTATCGCGTTCTAGAGTATGAGCATCACAAACCAGGACGAGGAAAGGCTTACATCCGCACCAAGCTTCGCAACATAAACACAGGATCCACGGTTAAGCACACATTCACCTCCGGCGATAAGGTAGAGGATATCTACGTCGAGCGGAGGGGCGTTCAGTATCTATACAGCGACGGTGACTTGTATCATTTCATGGACACGGAGACCTACGAGCAGGTGGCTGCCCCAGCGTCTGTGTTGGGTGACGCTGCCAAGTACCTGCTGGAGAATATGGAGATCGTGGTGGCCGTGTACAGGGGAAGGGTCATCGACGTCGATTTGCCGACGAAGGTCGACCTGGAGGTGGTACATTCAGAGGTGGCCGTGGCCGGCGACCGCGCGACGGGGACGCTGAAGACCGTTACCACAGAGACCGGTTTGGAGGTAGAGGTTCCTCTCTTCGTCGAGGTGGGCGACGTGATCCGCGTCGATACCCGCAGCGGTGAGTACGTGACGCGCGTGTAGGTTTCCTCCCGACACCACTGGAGCGATTCATGAGTCAGAAAGCTAGGCGTCTTCTTGTTGGCATGCTCTTCGCCTTTGCGGCGCTCGTCCTCCTGCCTCTTCTATCTGGCAATGCCATTACCTTCTACACGGACTGGTTGTGGTTTGACAGCGTAGGGCAGCTGGGCGTGTTGAGGACGCGCATCCTCGCCCGTGTTGTACTGTGGGTGGCCGGTGTCTTGGTCGTGGCCGCCTTCCTGGCGGTTAACTGGTTCTTCCTACCTCGGCGGTTGCTCGGGCGCTTTCAGTTGAGAATCCGGCGGCAAGGAGGTGCATCATTCACCGTTGGTGCGCGAGTCCTGACCATCCTGCTGAGCGTGATCGGCGCCTTGGTAGCCTTGACCATGGCATCCTCGGCCGCTGGGAGATGGATGACAGCTCTGAAGTTCAACCATGCTGCATCTTTTGGGCTGAGCGACCCCATCTTCAACCTCGACGCTAACTTCTACGTCTTCATGCTTCCCTTCTATCGTTTCCTTGTCAGTTGGACGACCGGATTGATCGTGGTCACTTTGATTGGAAATGCCCTCGTCTATGTCTTCGCCGGCCGCGTGCGAGAGGCGGAGGCGATTGGCCATCTCTCGGTTCTAGGTGCACTTTTCCTGTTGGGCAGAGCGTTGAGCTATCAACTGCAGCGATGGGCACTTCTGGAGTCTTCAGCCGGTGTACTCTATGGCGCGGGGTATACGGACGTCAACGCTCGCATGCCGCTCTTTCATCTGCTCAGCGTCGTCGTGGCGCTGGGGGCCGTGATGCTGCTGGTCAACATCGTTTTCCGCCGGTGGAAGCTGCTTCTATGGGTGGGGGGTGCTTGGCTGGCCCTCACCCTGATCGCCCAGTTCTACCCGGTGGCGGTGCAGCGGTTCACTGTTGAGCCCAACGAGCTGGCTCTGGAACGGGAGTATATTCAGCATAACATCCGCTTCACGCGTTACGCCTACGGTCTCGATGAGATCGAGGAGTTTGATTACCGGCTTGCCGGAGAGCTGACGTCGCAGGATCTCGGGGACCACGCTGATACGCTTCGGAACGTCCGATTGTGGGACTGGAGGCCGCTGCGGACGACGTACGAGCAAATTCAGGAGATCCGCACGTACTACACATTCGCCGACGTCGACATTGACCGGTACATGCTCGACGATCGTCTGATGCAGGTCAACCTGGCCGTCCGTGAGCTGGATGTCGAGCAGATGCGGGAGGACGCAAGGACCTGGATCAATGAGCATCTGATCTACACCCACGGTTACGGCCTTTGCCTCAGCCCTGTGGGGGAGGTTAGCGAGGAAGGCTTGCCGGCTCTCCTCGTGCGCAATATTCCACCGGAGAGTGAGCACCCAAGACTGGCGCTCGAGCGGCCGGAGATCTACTTTGGCGAGAGGACGTCCAACTACGTCATCGTTAACACGACAGAGGACGAGTTCGACTACCCTAGCGGCGATCAGAACGTCTATGCGCGCTACGAGGGAGACGCTGGCGTACCCATGGGGGGCTTGCTGCGTCGTATTGCCTTCGCTCTGCGCTTCAACAGCACGCCGATCTTGCTCTCCAACGCGATTGACCCCGAGAGTCGTATCCTCTTCCATCGGACGCTTTCCGACCGCGTGGAGATGGTAGCTCCTATGTTGTGGTTCGATGCTGATCCTTATCCCGTCATCGCCGACGGCAGTGTGGTCTGGCTTTATGACGCTTACACCTGGAGCGACCGCTTTCCTTATTCGAGGCCGTCCCAAGGGCTCAACTACATTCGCAACAGCGTCAAGGTCGCCATCGACGCCTACACCGGTGAGATGACGTTCTACGTCGTCGATCCGGACGATCCGGTGGTCGAAACGTACCAGTCTATCTTCCCGGACCTGTTCACAGCTGTCGAGGAGATGGATCCCGAGCTTCGGGAGCACTGGCGCTACCCAGAGCAACTCTTCCGCATTCAGGCGGATCTCTACGGGGCCTACCATATGCAGGACCCGCGGGTCTTCTACAACCAGGAGGACTTGTGGCAGACGCCGACGGAGGTGCGGGGATCCGAAACGACGGAGATGGCTCCCTATTACGTCACGGTGCAGCTTCCCGGCTCCCAGCAGGTTGAGTTTATGATGATTCGTCCCTACGTGCCGGCCGGCAAGCAGAATATGATTGCCTATCTATATGCTGATTCGGGTGGCTCCGATTACGGGCAGCTCGGCGTCTACAAGTTCTCCAAGGAGGCCCTGGTCTACGGCCCGATGCAGGTGGAATCGCGCATCGACCAGAATCCTGCCATCTCTCAACAGCTGACGCTCTGGAATCAGCGCGGCTCCTCCGTCAATCGTGGCAACCTGATTGTGATTCCGATTGACGGGTCGCTGCTCTATATTGAGCCGCTCTACCTTCAGGCGGAGGCAAGCCGTCTGCCTGAGCTCAAGCGCGTGGTCGTCTCGTATCAGAATCGGGTGGCGATGGAGACCAGTCTCTCGCTGGCTCTGGCTCAGGTGCTGGCTGAGACGCCGGTGACGGAGGGGCCCGGTCAGGCGCCAGCGACAGGCCAGGAGCCCACGGAGCCTATGCCGACCGACGTCCCCGCGTTGGTACGTTCGGCGCAAGCTCACTACGAGGCCGCCCAAGCGTGCTTGGACGCAGGCGATTGGGCCTGCTATGGTGAAGAGTTAGAGGCTTTGGAGCAGGATCTGCAGGCGCTGGTGGGTGCGACGGAGGAGTAGCACCGGGGACGATCTGGGATCGTCACGACTTAGGAGGATATAGCTGTGGAGACTAGACCATTTGGCAGGACAGGGGCATCATTTCCCATCTTGAGCTTCGGTGGACAGCGAATCGTGGATGACCACGGTTGCACAGAGGAGGAGGCGATCCGAATAGTTAACACCGCCCTAGATCGTGGCATCCGCTACTTCGACACAGCCTGGATCTACTCCCAAGGTCAGGCGGAGACCCGCCTAGGTAAGGTGGTCAAACATCGCCGTTCCGAGATGTGGATCGCCACCAAGACCTGGGACACCACGCGGAATGGAGCGCTTCGCCAGCTGGAGGAGAGCCTCAATCGGCTACAGACCGACCACGTGGACGAGTGGCGGCTGCACAACGTCTATGATTACGCTCGGCTGGACGCCTTCACGGGGCCGGGTGGGGCGCTGGAGGCGGCGATTCAGGCCCGCGACGAGGGGCTCGTGCGCCATATCAGCATCAGCGGTCACACCGATCCGCAGATTCTTGTGGAGGCCCTCGATCGTTTTCCTTTCGATAGCGCCCTGATCGCCGTCTCCGCACTCGATCATTTCATCCTCAGCTTCGCCGAGGAGTTCCTGCCCATCGCCAACGCGAAGGGCGTAGCCACGATTGGGATGAAGGTGCTGGGTCTGGGTAGCCTGACCCACGAGGTGGAGCGCTCCCTGCGCTACGCCTTTGGTTTGCCTGTCAGCACGGTCATCGTGGGCATGGAGACGATGGAACAGCTGGAACAGAATCTGGCCATCGCCGAGTCCTTCGAGCCTCTGAGCGACGTGGAGCGCCTCGCCTTCTTCAGGGACATCATCCACCTGGTCGAGCCAGAGGAAATGCCCTGGAAGGCGGCCGATTGGGGCGATCCAGTTGAATGGGTGCCGCGCGGGCGGGGTCGATAATGCGCACGCCCGCGGGCCAGGAATGTCCCTACTACTACGAGGATTTCTATCGCGGTCGTTCCACACAGGAGTGTCGGCTGATCAAGAGCAATCGAGAGTCTGAGCCTTGGGAGCCTAAGCTCTGCGCCCGCTGCCCCGTGCCGGATATCCTGCGAGCCAACGCGTGCCCCAATATGGTGTTGGAGGCGAGAGTGGTGCGGCGTTGGTTCGGGTTGGTGCATCGGGTCGAGGTCTACGCCGTCTGCACCGAGTATCAGGTCGAGGTGGAGGATCCCTACGTCGGCTGCGGACATTGCCATCCGGAGGCTACCAGGCTCTTCGAAGCCTTGGAGGTGAAAGAGGGTGATGCTTAGAGCTGTGCTCTTCGATCTCGATGACACCCTTCTCGGCAACGCCATGGATACGTTCCTTCCGGCCTACTTCGGGGCCCTCACTCGATATCTTGATCCCTGGGTGCCGTCCGAGCGCCTGATCGAGGAGTTGCAGCGAGCCACCAGGGCCATGAACGCTGAGCACGGTGAGAGGGTCACCAACGAGGAGGCTTTCGCCTCGGTCTTCTACCCCGCCCTGGAGCCGGAACGGTCGACGTTGGAACGGGCCTTTGAGAGATTCTATGCCGAGGAGTTTCCCAAGCTGCGCCAGTTCACGCGCAGGCGGCCTCAGGCGCGTGCCCTGGTCGAGTGGGCTCTGGAGCAGGGGCTTCAGGTCGTCGTGGCTACCAATCCATTGTTTCCTCGTGTGGCTGTCCAGGAGCGTCTGGCTTGGGCTGGCGTGCCCGTGGACGAAGTGGACTACGCCTTAGTGACGACCTACGAGAATATGCACGCCACCAAGTCTCACGTTGCCTACTATCGGGAGATCTTGGAACGACTTGGTCGGCGGCCGGGCGAATGCCTCATGGTGGGCGACAGTTGGGAAAAGGACATTGTCCCCGCATCGTCGATCGGCATGCACGTCTATTGGATCACGGAGGAGCCTGCGCCACCGAGTTCGAGGGCGGCCCTCCAGGGACACGGGTCTCTAGCGGAGCTTTGGGAGCTTGTCGAGGCCCACGGCTCTCTGTTGAGACAACCCACTGACGGTTGAGTTGAAGAGCTAAGGAATCAAACGAGGAGATCTGAATGGTATCAACGACTTCTGAAGGCCTGACCATCGTCGAACGGTTGCGGCGTCAGCTTTCACCTCACATGGATATCGAGCAGTACGAAATCATGAAGCCGCCCAGAGATGTGATCGCGTTTCGGGGTCGCGTAAGAGGAGAGACGAGCTCGGCTTTCGATCGGATGTCGCAGGCGTTCAAGGCACTGGGCTACACGGCCATGCTGCGGGATTGGGAGGATGATAGACACGCCGTTCTGGCCGTTCAAGGCGTCCAGGAGGAGGAGTCCTCCAATCCGTGGGTGAACGTGGCTTTGTTCCTGGCGACGCTCCTCACGGTTCTTTTCATCGGCGCCAGCAATGCTCTCCTGTACGCGCGGGATATCCGTGGTGTGGACGTCTCTCTCGATATGACGAGCGTCCTCACCCATCTACACTGGGGCATCCCATTCGCCGCTGCCCTGATGGGCATTCTCCTGGCGCACGAGTTGAGTCACTACTTCGTGGCGCGGCGGTATGGATCCCCGGTCAGCTTACCATACTTCATACCGATGCCCAACCTGCTGGGGACGATGGGAGCCGTGATCACTCAGAAGGCCCCTATGCGGGATCGCAAGGCCCTTTTCGATATTGGCGTCGCTGGCCCAGTTGGCGGGCTCCTGATTGCCATTCCGCTTCTCCTTGTGGGGTTGTCCCTCTCCTCGGTCCAGGCGCCACCTTCTGGCATCGAGGGGGCTCTGCAGGAAGGGAACTCACTCCTCTACATCGGTGCTAAGTACCTGGTGTTTGGGGAGCTGCTTCCCAGCAATGGGCAGGACGTCTGGATCCATCCCGTGGCCTTTGCTGCCTGGGCTGGGTTGCTGGTGACGATGATCAACTTGATTCCTGTGGGGCAGCTCGATGGCGGGCACATCAGCTATGCCCTTCTGGGACGCAAAGCATGGACATTGGGTTATGCCCTCATCGCCGCGATGTTCGGCTGGGGCGGGTTCCTGCTGCTAAGGGGAAATCAGGCTGGTGGATTCTGGGCGTTGTGGGGGTTCATGAACTTGATTCTTAACCGTAAGCATCCGCCTCCTCTCAACGACGTCACCCCGGTCGGTCGAGGGCGAGTCGTAGGGGGCATCGTGATGCTGGTGATCTTCATTCTTACCTTCATGCCGTCGCCACTCCGGTCCATCACGTTCTAGGACGAGGAGCTCTCAACGATTCAAGCGGGAATCAGGGATCTGGTGACCCACGCCGGGGAGCGTGGGATCCCCTTACCGGGCGGCTGAGGTCTCTATGTCATAAGAAAAAGGGTCGGCTCATCGGAAAGCCGGCCCCTCCTTGTCCGGTTCTGCGACTGTGCAGGCCTACAGCCTCACTCCCCAAGAAGCTTGGCGCCGGCCGCCATCCTATCCTCTGGCGAAATCATCCACGTGCCTGTGGAACTCCGGCGCGTCGATGTGCTCACCAACCAGCTCTTCGGTCTCGCTGGCGTTCAACTGATCGAAGAGGAAGGCGAACTTCTCTCGCAGTGCCCCTCGAATCCTCTCTCGGGCCTCCGGTGCGATGTCCCAGACTTGCTGCTTGAACGTCCCCCAAGCGCGCTTCCGATTGTCGTAGATGAACTGCTCCTCGGTCTGGCCCTCCTTCCAGCGATGTGCGTGCTCCTCTTTGAGGTAGTCGTAGATCTGCTTGCGCAGGTCGTCTGGGAATGCCGCATGCTCGTAGATGATGTTCTGGAAGCCCGTTGCCAGATGGACCTCCAGGCAGCCTTCCTGGGGAAACTTGTGGAATGCCTCCTCCGGTAAGGTGCTGGCCCCCTGCTGCACCGCGCCACCGAGTCCAAACTCGTCCCGGGCGATGTTCGAGAGGCGTCGCATCACGTCAAAATCGATCCTGACCCGGGCTAATGACCCGTCAGGCAACACCACGCCACCGCGAGACGCCCCGGTCTGGATGACGATCTTGCTTAGCCCTTCCATACCTTCGGGGAGCTGGTTGTTGTACCCGTCCATGTAGGCACACAGGTCTTCCCGCGTGCTGTTCCTTCCGCCCGCCTGGCCAATCTCACCGCTCACTGAGACGGTGACCGCCTCTGGCTCCAGCTCGCGGATCGCCCTGGTCAATCGAGCGCAGAGTTCGAAGTTGGCTCTCTGTTGCTCGGTGATCGTTGGCTGGCTTAGGTCAGTCAGGGTTGAGGCATCAATGTCGATGTTGTAGAAGCCGGCCTGGATGCTTTCCGCAATGAGCTCCTCGAGGACCTCTAGCTCCGTCTCGATCGTCCTGGTGTACCTAGCCAAGTCCACCTGGAAGTCGTCCCCTTGCAGGAAGAGGGGGCCGCGATAGCCCTCTCGGATGGCGGCGGCGAGTAGGACGCTGGCGTACTCGGCCGGCGACTGGTCGGTGTATCCTATCTCTGAACGGCCGATCTCGAAGATCATGGCTCCTACGCTGCGAGGGAGCGCAGCCTGGAAGACAGCGCGGGCCATATCGTACGCCATGCCGCGCAGATTCATCGCCGGGACTGTCCACTGGCCCTCAGTCTCGCCTCGCCCGCGCGCTAGGTAGAGGTCGTTGATGCTGGCTGGTCGGACGCCTAGCTCCTGGCCGATCTCCCAAATCAGCCAGCGGGCTGTGGCCTTCACCTCGTCCTCGGCGAAGACAGCGTTGTAGACTAGCTCGTCGATCGCCGTCCCTTCCAGTCCGGTCTCGTCTTCGATGACAACAGCGCCGTCTTCTACGTGGATGATCTCCTCCATGCTGCTCAGGAGTTCTTGCTTGCTTTGATAGACTGTCATGGCGTCCTCCTCAATATCACAACTCGGCTAGTCACTGGCGCTGTCCTGTCGGGTGCCGCGAGAGCTGAGGTTCTCCTCGTTTGACTGTCGCGTCTTCTACTGCTGGTCCTTGCATCTGAGCTAGACTGTCCTTGGCAGGTGCCCGACGAGGATCAAGGGCAAGGCCGAGCTTCTCCCTTACCTTCCGTCTCTTCTGCTGGTGGCTTGCTCTTCGGCCTAGGGATGATGGTCTCTGACCGCTGATGGAGAGTTCCCCTTGATCAGCCTGTGCTCGTCGATCTCGCTGACCATTCACATCGCGATCGAATGTGCCTGCTGTCGGAACGTCGCGGCAGTGCCAGCCTGGCACTCCTCTCGTTGGTGTCAGTATAGCACGCTTTCTGGGGGGTGTAAAGCGCTTGTTGGAGCGAGTTTGTCAATTCCTGCTTCTATGCTATGATAGTCGATGATTGTTCACTAAGTTATGATTGAGACATCCGATAGCTCCCTTCCGGCCCAAGAGTCTCGACACTGCCCTGTCTGTGGCATTCAAGTGGCCGTCAAGGCTTCAGAGTGCTTGATGTGCGGTGCCTCTCTGGTTGAGGAAGCGGAGAAAGAGCACGTTGACGAGAAGAAGCGCGCAGTCCCAGGTTGGGTTGGATCCGTTGCTGTGGTCCTGTTGTCCGTCCTCATCCTGGGTGCTGGGGGCTTTGGTCTCTATACCATGTTGGCTGTCGAGCCCGAGCCGGAACCAACGGTGGTGGTGATCACCCCCTCACCGACGCCCACTCCTGAACCGAGTTCCACGCCCACGGACACGCCGCTACCTCCGCCTACCCCTACCCCTGTGCCCCCGCGGTCTCACGATGTCCAAGAGGGAGAGACCGTGAGTGATATCGCCGATCTGTATGACGTGACCGTCGACGACATCCTGGCCTTGAACCCCGACGTGGAACCGGAACTCATCAGACCGGGGCAGGTACTCCTGGTGCCAGCATCTGCGTCAGCGCCGGCCGACGTCCTGGAAGCTAGCGGAGGGGCTGATCAGACATCAGCCTCGAGCGGGTTCGTCGTTCACGTTGTTCGTGCGGGCGAGACCCTGAGCGCCATTGCCGAGGAGTACGACGTCTCCGTCTCCGTCATCCGGGCTGCTAACAACCTGGCGGAGGACGATGAGACGATCCGTCCTGACCAGTCGTTGGTCATTCCAAGGAACACCCCTACGCCGACCCCGACCCCAACTGCGGATCCCAACGCCACGGCAACGCCGGCGCCGCTCTATGCATGCCCGACGCTGCTTCACCCGCCCGATGGAGCGGTCTTGACCGATGGCAACCCTGTGCTGCTGCAATGGTCCTCGGTAGGCGTTCTGGAGGATCATGAGTGGTACGAACTCTATCTCTGGCAACCAGCCGGCGGCGTGATATCGGACACCGTACGCACGCGTGCTACGGCTTGGCGTGTGCCGCTTGACGTCCTGCACCAGGCTGAGGGCCAGGTTCCTAAGTTCCGTTGGCGGGTCCGAGTGGTGC
>P_1C_Sed_3_UnCtyDRAFT_1000020_pt1 | contig 25801 bp, 20 predicted proteins | sample Pon1CUnioCityCA_FD_10233 | JGI IMG/M metagenome (IMG submission 10233) | reverse complement strand
ACCTCCAAAGTTAATATTTGGGTATTTCGTGTAGGCATCAGGTTTATAACCCATTTTCGAGCCGTAATTCGTTTCTAAAACAACTTCAGAAAAGATTAGGCTCATCTTTCCCACAAAATCTGGCAGGAATGCGCGTATTTCGCCAGGCTCTGCACGAATATTTCCCAATCCTAAAGTCAAATTTTTAGCCATGAATCACCACTAACTACTATAGGTGTGTTTGTTAATAAGGATACAACACTTTTAGCCCATAATCAAAATAAGGTATTGGGATTGGAATAAGGAGAGTAGCCATGAATGAGAATCCAAATCATAAAAATAAGCAACAAAAATCTGGTAAAGGCGATAGGCAAAATCATGGTGGTGAACATTCTGGGCATGAGGAAATGTTCCGAAAAAAGTTTTGGTTTTCCCTTGTTTTGAGTTTACCAGTCCTGGCGTTTAGTGAGACTGTACAAAGTTGGTTAAATTATTCAACACCGACTTTCCCACTTTCCGAATGGATTGTCCCCATATTTTCTGTGATTGTGTTTTATATTGGCGGTTTGCCTTTTTTCCGAATGGCGAATGGGGAGTTAAAGGAAAAACAACCGGGAATGATGACATTGATTTCAATGGCATTGGCTGTTGCCTTCCTTTATAGTATTGGAGCAACTATTTTCGATTTGGGTCAATCATTCTATTGGGAATTGGTGACTTTAATTGATGTGATGTTGTTGGGGCATTGGATCGAAATGCGCAGTGTTCGTCAAGCTTCAGGTGCCTTGCAAGAGTTGTCGAAATTAATACCGGACACTGCTGAGCGGATCATAGAAAATGGGGAGGTCGAGACTGTTGAAGTCTCAAGGTTAGAAAAAGGTGATTTGGTCTTAATTAGGCCAGGAGCAAGTACACCTGCTGATGGTGAAGTCATCAAAGGCCAGTCGACCATGAACGAATCCATGATTACTGGTGAATCAAAACCTGTCCCTAAAGACGTTGGCGATAAGGTCGTGAGCGGCACCATCAATGGAGATGGGAGTTTAAAGGTTAAGATCAATGCTGTTGGTGATGAGACCGTTTTGGCGGGCATTATGCGTTTGGTTGAAGAAGCGCAAAAATCAAAATCAAAGACGCAAATTCTGGCAGACAAAGCAGCTGGTTGGTTGTTTTTTGTGGCAATAGGTGTTGCATTAATTACAACCATTGTTTGGCTAATTGCCATCGGTTGGGATGTGGCTGTGCTCAATCGGGTCGTTTCTGTTTTGGTTATTGCCTGTCCCCATGCTTTGGGTTTGGCCATTCCTCTTGTGGTTGCCATATCAACGTCTATAGGCGCAAAAAATGGGATATTAATCCGCGATCGTGTTGCTCTGGAATCATCTCGCAATTTAGATACGATTGTTTTTGACAAGACTGGTACTTTAACCGAAGGGGTCTTCGCTTTAGTTGAAATGATCTCACAGGATGATTATAAAATGGATTTAGCCTTGGTCAAAGCAGCTGCTTTGGAGCGTGATTCCGAACACCCCATTGCGAAAGCAATTCGTGAAAAAGCCAGAGAGAAGCGTTTGGCAATTCCTGAGATATCTGATTTTACAGCCATCAAGGGCAAGGGGGTAAAAGGGATAATTGATGATCAACAATGGTTTGTCGGCAGCCCAAAACTGCTGGAAGAAAAAAACCTAAAGTTGGATAGCAAGATAGAGTCATTTCTTAAGACTTCCAATGAGAAGGGTTATACGATTGTATTCTTGATGACAGAAGAGCAGGTCTTCGCAGCCTTTGCCATGGCGGATCAGATTCGCGAGGCAGCTTATGAAACGGTGGAAAAACTGCAAAAGCAGGGTTACGAAGTGGCAATGATTACGGGGGATAACAAAGCGGTTGCAAAAACCGTGGCAAATGAATTGGGCATCAAAAACTATTTTGCTGAGGTTTTGCCTGAAAATAAAGATCAAAAAATTAGAGCACTGCAAGACCAGGGTAAACGAGTTGCCATGGTTGGCGACGGCGTGAATGATGCACCAGCCTTGGCTCGAGCTGATGTGGGCATTGCGATTGGCAGTGGAACCGATGTCGCCATTGAATCAGCCGGGATTATTTTAGTCGACAATGATCCTCGTGATATCCTCAGAATTATCGAACTCAGCGATGCAACATATCAGAAAATGGTTCAGAATTTATTATGGGCAACTGGTTACAATGTGATTGCCCTACCGCTTGCAGCAGGCGTTCTTGCTCCTTTTGGTATTTTATTGCCACCCGCCATTGGGGCATTGATTATGTCCCTCAGCACCGTCATTGTTGCGATTAATGCACAACTCCTAAACAGAGTGCAGTCAAAGCTTGAAACTGTAGGTTGATCTAATTATTGACCGATTTTTGCTCTTGTGGCATAATAAACTTAGAAAAATTCACATATTAAACGCGTTGATGGAAACGAGTATGTGCCCCAATGGTTCAAAGCGATTTCGGGTGTGGTGGGAGCCGAAAAACAAGGGCTCAGAAAATCCTTCTGGAGCGGCAATCCGAACTTCCTGCTGGGAATACTAAGTGCGCCGGAGTCACTCTCTGTTAAAAAAATGCGATTATTTCATTGATTGATGATGTGATCGATTGAGGTGTCTGTTATCGTTTACAGAAACCAGGGTGGTACCGCGGGTAGTTTGCTCGTCCCTGAGTGGGACGAGTTTGTATTTTAAGAAGTAGCAATTATGGAGGAACGATGTTTGAACCTGTATCATCACGATTGAATCTTACTTTGATGGAAACTGAAATCTTACGGTTTTGGAAGCGGCATGATGTTTTCCATCAATCGATGGATTTGCGAGAAGGCGGACCGGAATATGTTTTTTATGAGGGACCACCGTCCGCGAACGGCAAGCCAGGCGTCCATCATGTGTTAGCGCGTGTGTTTAAAGACATGTTCCCCCGCTATAAATGCATGCAGGGGTACCATGTGCTTCGCCGAGGTGGGTGGGATACCCATGGATTGCCGGTGGAAATCGAAGTTGAAAAAAGGCTTGGTTTCACCAACAAACAAGATATTGAAGATTTCGGGATCGCGAAATTCAATGAATTATGTCAAGATTCGGTCTTCACTTATATCAAGGATTGGGAAAAACTCACCGATCGGATTGGTTTCTGGGTGGACCTGGATGAGGCTTATGTCACTTACCGGAATTCCTATATTGAGTCCGTGTGGTGGTTACTGAAATCCATTTGGGACAAAGGGTTGCTGTATCAAGGCTTTAAAGTTGTGCCTTATTGTCCTCGCTGCGGAACGCCGCTTTCGGACCATGAGGTCGCGCAAGGTTACGCACAGGCTGTCGATCCCTCCGTATTTGTGCGGATGCCCATGGTTGATGAAGCTAACACATCCCTGTTGGTCTGGACCACCACGCCATGGACGCTGCCTGGAAACGTGGCCATCGCCGCTCACCCCGATATTGATTATGTTAAAGTGGCGATTGGGGAAGGTCATGATCGGGAAAATTTGATCCTCGCCAAGCCGCTGCTTGAAAAAGTAATGGGCGAACGAGCGTATGAGGTGGTTGATTCTTTCAAAGGTAAACAGCTTCGAGGCATGCATTACCAGCCCTTGTTCACCTTTATGCCAACGGAGAAAGATGCGCATTATGTGGTCTTAGCAGACTTCGTCACCACTGAAGATGGGACCGGGTTGGTGCACATCGCGCCTGCCTTTGGTGAAGATGATATGCGCATGTCCGTTGAATATGACCTGCCTATCTTGATGACTGTCAACGAAAGTGGAAAGTTTATTACCGACGTTCGTCCCTGGGCAGGGATGTGGGTGAAGGACGCCGATCCGTTAATCATCCAAGATCTTCAAAATCGCGGGCTATTATTCCGTGTTGGTACCTACGAACATACCTATCCCTTCTGCTGGCGCTGTGACACCCCCTTGCTTTATTATGCCCGTTCTACCTGGTATATCCGCACCAGTGAATTTAAAGATCGCCTAGTGGCATTAAATGAGAATATCAATTGGTACCCGGAGTACATCAAACATGGCCGTTTTGGCAATTGGCTAGAAAACAACATCGACTGGGCATTGGGTCGGGAACGGTATTGGGGCACACCTTTGCCGGTTTGGGAATGCGATAGCTGCCATCACCAATTGTGTATTGGTTCTGTGCGTGAATTGAGTCAATATGCTGGGCGTGATATGAGCGATCTAGACTTACATCGACCCTATGTTGACAATGTCCACCTGGTGTGTCCGGAGTGCCAGGGCAAAATGAATAGGGTTGAGGAATTGATTGATGTATGGTTCGATTCAGGCTCAATGCCCGTTGCGCAATGGCATTACCCCTTTGAAAATGTGGAAAATTTCAAAGAGCAGTTCCCGGCCGATTTCATTTGTGAGGCTGTTGACCAGACGAGGGGGTGGTTCTACACCTTACACGCAATCAGCACCCTCGTTTTTGACAGCCATTCTTTTGACAATGTGATTTGTTTGGGGCTCATTCTCGACAAGGATGGGTATAAGATGTCAAAGTCAAAAGGGAATGTCGTTGATCCATGGGATGTGATCAGACAGCATGGAGCGGACGCCTTTCGATGGTACCTTTATACGGCGGGAGCGCCAGGGCAGGAGCGACGTTTTTCTGAGGACCTGGTGGGCGAAGTTGTCCGAAATTTCACCCTCACCCTGTGGAATACCTACTCGTTCTTTGTGACCTATGCCAACCTGGATGAATGGACACCGTTGGAAGGCGTGGAACCAGAATACAGTGATCTTGACCGCTGGCTGCTTTCTTATTTACATACCCTTGTGCGGGATGTGACAGAGGCATATGAAAGTTACAATGTGCCCGCTGCTACCCGCCCGATTGCAAAATTTGTCGATCAGCTTTCAAATTGGTATCTACGGCGTTCAAGACGGCGCTATTGGAAGACTGAATCGGATTCGGATAAAGCTGGTGCTTATGCAACCCTATATGAAGCCCTTAAAACCCTTTCATTCTTGTTGGCACCGACAATGCCCTTCATTGCGGAAGAGATGTATCAGAACCTGGTGCGAGAAAACGATCCGGAAGCACCCTTATCTGTCCATCTTGCAGATTGGCCAAAATTTGATGCCACATTAATTGATGAAAACTTGAACCGGGATATGGCCGCCGTGATGAAATTAGCTTCACTCGGCCATGCAGCTCGCAATTCGCAAAATCTGAAGGTCCGGCAACCCTTAGCTGAAGCCGCATTTGTGGTTGGTAATTTGGACGAGCAAAGCGTGGTTGATGCCTATGCAGATTTACTGATGGATGAACTCAATGTGAAATCCGTCAGTTTGTTGGATAGTGCTTCTGATGCGGTGATTTTCAGCTTGAATCCGCTGCCAAAACAGCTTGGTCAGCGGTTTAAGGCGCAATTCCCCAAGGTGCGCAAAGCGTTGTTTGATTTACCAGCAGATCAATCTGCACGACAGCTGCTGGACGGTGAAACTCTGGAGATTACTGTAGATGGTGAATCCTACCAAATCTCACCTGATGAGGTAGAAGTACGGGCAGAAGCCAAAGAGGGCTTTGCTGTTGCATCTGAGGGAGCTTATTTAGCTGCCTTGGTGACAGAGCTGACCCCTGAGTTGATTAAAGAAGGGCTTGTGAGGGAATTTGTACGAAGGGTACAATCACTGCGAAAAGACGCTGACCTGGACATTGCGGATCGGATCAAATTATTTTTCACAGCCTCTGAAGGTCTCAAGGAAGCAATTGAAGATCACGCATCCTACATCAAAGAGGAAACACTCACAATAGAAATTATCAGCGGTGTGATTCCTGGAGAATTGCCCATGCTTCAAGATGAATTTGACGATGAGTCAGTTCAGATTGGCATAGAAAAAGTATAAGTACAGGAGATTGGCTTGAAGAAAATAATTAAGCAATACTGGCTTCTCGTTGTCGTTGCTGGTATCGTCGTCGTTTTGGACCAGGTAAGCAAATCGATTGTCAGGGCAAATATCCCCTTTGGCAGTCGGTGGATGCCATTAGATTGGCTTGCGCCCTATTTTAGGTTCGTTCACTGGGAAAATACTGGTGCAGCCTTCGGATTTTTTCAAGATGGTGGTATGTTGTTCGCAATTATGGCAGTCATTGTCTCAATTGTAATTGTGCTGTACTATCCCCAAATCCCCCAAGATAAAAAATTGATGCGCATTGCCATGGCAATGCAATTAGGGGGCGCGCTCGGGAATCTTATCGATCGGATCGTTTTTGGGCCGGTTACGGATTTCATTTCTGTTGGTAACTTTGCTGTATTCAACATTGCTGACGCGAATATTACAGTAGGTGTGGGTTTACTTATTCTTGCATTATGGCTGGACGAAAAGAATGAAAACAAGGCGGATTTCGCTATTACGAGTCTGAATCAGAGTGATATTGAGGGACAAGATTAGCAAACATGACACAAAACACCTTTGATTTTAAAGTAGAACCTGGTGAGTCTATTCGGATTGATAAGTATCTTTCAGATCAATTTGAAGATGTCTCTCGCTCCCAAATTCAGCGGTTAATTGAAGCTGGGAGTGTGTCAGTAAATGGCATGATCGTAGAGAAAACCAGCACGATTGTATTACCTGGCGACTCTCTTCAAATATTGCTGATTGAAGACAAACCAGAAAAAATTATCCCTGAGGGAATCCCCCTTGATTTGATCTACGAAAACGAAAATGTACTTGTGATCAACAAGGAATCCGGCATGGTCGTGCATCCTGGCGCCGGCAATTATTCTGGCACTGTGGTTAACGCTTTATTAGCCTACTATCCACCTATTCGTGTTGTGGGGGAGCCTGAGCGTCCAGGCGTTGTTCACCGGTTAGACAAAGAGACCTCGGGTGTGTTGATCTTTGCAAAGACCAACAAAGCTTACAAGTGGTTGGTGCAACAATTCAAATCGCGAGAGCTACAAAAGATTTATTTAGCATTGGTGGATGGTCATCCGCCGACACCGACGGGACGGATTGAAGCCCCAATCACACGGGATATTCGCAATCGAACTCGGATGGCAGTCGGGTTGCGAGGTCAGGGAAAGGAAGCCATCAGTGAATACTTTGAACGCCAACGGTATGAGAATCACAGCTATTTGGAAGTGCACCTCCTAACGGGTCGTACCCATCAGATCCGGGTTCATCTGAGCTACATTGGCGCACCTGTTACAGGGGACACCCTCTACGGGCACCGAAAACCCAGCATTGACCTTGAGCGATTTTTCCTGCATGCATCCGCTTTGTCAATCAAGCTTCCCGGTGATCGCGCGCAGAAAACTTTCACAGCACCACTCCCAGAAGATTTACAATCGATATTGAATTCTCTCAACAAGCAAAGGACGCCATGACCTGGATTGATCTGAGATCAGATACTGTAACGCTTCCCACAGAAAAGATGCGACAAGCGATGGCAAAAGCCGAATTGGGTGATGATGTCTACGGCGAAGACCCAACTGTTAACCGTTTGCAAGTGATGGCAGCAGAGCGCCTGGGAAAAGAGGCAGGTTTGTTTGTCCCCTCAGGCACAATGGGTAACTTAGCGGCGATATTAGCGCATTGTGGTCGGGGAGAAGAAGTTGTTATGGGGAATTGTGCCCATACTTTTCTTTACGAAGCTGGAGGCATTTCGGCGTTGGGCGGTATCCATCCGCATACTGTCCCCAATCAACCCGACGGCACGCTATTAATTCAGGATATTAAAGGCGCAATTCGATACGACGATGTTCATTTTCCAAAATCTAAATTGCTCATTCTTGAAAACACCCATAACCGATGTGGGGGTGTTTCGATTTCAAGGCCGTATATGCTTAAAGCAGCGCAAGTTGCACGCGAAAATAGTCTTGCAATCCATTTAGACGGTGCAAGAATTTTTAATGCAGCTGTGGATCAAAATTTACCTGCAGCTGACCTGGTTGATATGGTGGACTCGGTTACATTTTGCCTTAGCAAGGGCTTATGTGCACCTGTTGGATCGGTTTTATGTGGTACTAAGGATTTTATCCATGAAGCCTTACGCATTCGAAAACAATTAGGGGGTGGCATGCGGCAAGCCGGCGTTTTAGCTGCAGCCGGTATCGTTGCCCTGGATGAAATGGTTGATCGCCTATCTGAAGACCATCAAAAAGCGAAGGAATTAGCCAAAGGTCTAGCTGAAATCCCTGGCATTGCATTGGATAAATCGTCCCCAAATACCAACATGGTTTATATCAGCATCGACCCGCTGCATAAACTGAACGCAAAATTAACCGCCGAAGCCTTAAGGAAGAAGGGCGTTCTGGTTGGCATAACTGGACCACGGCAATTCAGACTCGTCTGCCATTATTGGATAAGAAAAGAACATCTCGATAGGGTTGTTAAAGCTTTTTGTATCGTTTTAAGCGAAAATTAAAAATGAAAGCATTGGAGGCGTAAGCATGCTTGTTGTACTATCCGATTTGCATCTTTCTGATAAGAAATCAACACAAATCGGCACACGACGATTTTTTCGAAATCTGCCTCCTGAGACTTATCGGTCCTATTTCCGTGAATTAAATCAAATCATTTTGGCCAATAATCTTGCGCACCTCGATTTTGTCCTTGCGGGCGATATTCTTGAAATATCGCGTTCATCCCAATGGCTCAAAGGAGATGCGCGGCCCTATATCGATAATAATGATGTCCAACCCGGCTCTGAAGCTGAAAAGACAATTTTAAGCATTATTGAAGATCTAGCAAAAGAAGAACGGGTGGGTGCGACATTTAATTTATTTCGGAACATTCAAGATTATTTTGCTGTTGAAGTAAACCTGCATTATATCCTTGGTAATCATGATCGTCTCGTCAATGCAACCCCCGATATTCGGCAAAGAGTCCGCGAACTTTTAGGGCTGGAAGGATTGACAGGACTTTTTCCAACTTATTTGGTTTTTGAGGATTACATGGGAAAACCATTTTGTTTGGTCAGACATGGCCATGAATACGACCCCACGAATTTTGCAATCAATATCCAGGACTATAACGAAATACCAACAAAAATCCCTTTATCGACATATGGAAAAGCCTGCCTCGGCGATATCATTACTGTCGAATATGGTGCTTCTCTACCCTGGATATTTGAGCAAGTATATGGTCAGGAAGCGATTCGCAAGGACAATACTTTACTGGCGATGTGGCAGCGGCTAAATGAGTTTGATGATGTGCGCCCGACTTCAGCGTGGTCCGCTTATTTATTTTCCACACCAGGTATCAGCCGTGAAAAAACCTGGACATTATTAGAACCATGCTTTGTTAAGATCATTAATAATCTCAGGGATGTTGAACATTTTAATAAAACACTGCGCGACTCTGACGCTGTGAATGAATTTGTTCGAATTGCCATGATGTTTTTGCTGAAGATAGGTGTTTTCAGAAAGGGCATTCCATTTTGGTTGGTAAATCTGCTTATGAAAGCTGTTTCATCTGAAAAATTAGATCCTCAGGTGAAATGGGCTAAGAAAGAAGAACTGATTTTAGATAAAAACTCAGGCTGTCAATGTGTGATCAGTGGTCATACCCATTTTTCAGAGGTTTCCTTGATTTCTGCGAGTGAACACACCCAACGCTATTATATTAATTCAGGTACATGGCGCAATGTCATTCCAGCAACCACCAATCTTTCCGATTTTGGTCGATTGAAGGGGGTAACCAAAGTGGTGGTGTTTTATCCTCAGGAAACTTACGATGAATCTTCACCTTATGACTGGGCTTTTCATACCATGAGTGGTGTAAGTTATGGTGACCGGCGATTAATTTAAAAAAGGTGATTGGCTTCTCCGTATTTGTTATTATTGCAACCAAACTAAGCATCAATAAGAGAAGCTAATCGTTGAATATCATGAGTATGTATTGCTAAAATTGCCTTCAAATAATCGATATCGTTTTTATACTTGTGTGATGGATAATATATTTATTTTGGGGCAAGTTTTGATTTTTTGAAGCAGGTGAGACGAGGAGTGGTTCTGTGATTGATCCGGTTATTTTTTCGTTTACGATTGGCAACTTAACTTTTTCCTTATATTGGTATGGTTTGTTGGTGATGTTGGGTGTGGTGGNCGCAGCCATATTGTCAATGGTGGAGTTTAGACGACGGGGACAAGCCTCGGATTATATTTGGGACAGTTTATTGTATCTTCTGCCAGCAGGGATCATTGGTGCACGATTGTGGTATGTGGTCAACACAACCTTGGGAGGGGATTTGCGTTATATCGAAAATCCATTATCTATCCTCAATCTAAAGCAAGGCGGTTTGCATTATTTTGGTGCCATCTTATTCGGAGCTATTGCATTTTATATCTACGCAAAAAAAATGGGCTTGGATATGTGGTTGGCACTGGACGCTGTTGCCCCTGGTTTATTATTGGGGCAAGCTATTGCCCGGCCAGCGAATTTCATCAATCAGGAGCTGTATGGCCAACCCACCAACCTGCCCTGGGGAATCAAGATTGATACACAGCATCGAATCGCCCCATGGAACGACATAATAGTTTTTCCTGAGGAAACGACCCGGTTTCATCCCACTTTTGCATATGAAATCTTGTGGAACCTCTTTGCTATGGGATTGTTGTTGATCATTTCGAGAAAAGATGAAGAAAAACTTAAGCCGGGGGTGATTTTTGGGGCTTGGTTAATTCTGGCTGGTTTTGGAAGAAACATCATCGAATTTTTTAGACCAGATCAACCCGTTATTCCAGGCACTGCCTTTAGTTATTCTAGACTTGTGGCTGTTTTGATGATCATCGCGGGGATTTTGTTGATATTAATCAATTATCGCCTCCTGAAAATAGGTTTTATTTCCCCAGGGAGAGAATCTTATCGTATTATACCAAGCTTGGAGGAACGCAATGCCATTAAAAAAAACCTATAAGTCAGAACCAGGTCATGATGATCAATAGGCTGAAATGGATGGCTTGATTCAAGAAGGGGGGAACTCAAGCCTGATTAAATTTCTATGATCTTGAAAGATTATGAGCCTGTTTTATAGAATAGTAAAATGCCTTCACTCCCTCTTCGATCATTTTAAACGCCTCAGGGAAAGTGTTGGTTGGATAAGGATCCGGGATATCCAGGGTTTCAGCATGTTCAACAAAAGCCATCAAAAAGTGGGTCTTTTTGGGATGGTTTAATTCTTCAGCAACGCGTTTTGACATGGCGATTAACAAATCGGCTGTTGAAATTTCATTAGGTGTGATTTGTTCAGCCCGTTTTGTGCTTTCCAAAAAATAGTGATGATCTTGCAATATCTGTATCGTGCGAGGATCGGGGCGTAAACCGACATCCCAATTTTTTGTGCCCCGCGATGAGACGTCAAAGTGATCTGTGAGCCCATCTGACCTTGCCAGTTGTTTGAATACCGCTTCAGCCATAGGTGATCGGCAGTAATTTCCTAAGCATACGAAAATAATTTTAATTTTTGACATCAGTGCTGACGTTAATGGTTTTTGAAATGCTTTTTGTCATACCGTGACTATACCCAAATGAATTTCGTATTATGACGGAACTACAATCAATTCTAAGCATACTTAAATGGCCTAGGGGGTAGTAAAGATTGGGGTTTGATGCTGTGGACTTTGTGNAGGTTGAAGTGCACCGAATAGGCGCAATTAAGGACTTGGAGTATAGGATTGATATATTCACCTATTCACCATTCACGATTCACATCATTAACTGACGCGCAGTTATACCAGCACTCAGTAATTAAAAAACTTATTTGTGTGTTTCAGAAAAGTTTGGCAAGGTGTGACCTCGCAACGCAAGGATCAAATCTTTGCGTTTTAATGCTCTCTTGCGGTCAATTTCAACAGCGCTGATTTTATCATCTGCTAATTTGCGAAGCGCTTCAATCCATGCAGCGCTTTTAATAGGTTCGTGTTTGGCTCGCCATCGTTCTACTTTTATGGGCAGTTGCTCTTTATTTGTGATTACTTCTCTTGTTCTGGTCAGCGTTAAGCCCTGGGAGGTAAAAGTAAATTCTTCTTCCTCATATTCGGCTTTGATGGGGCACACTTGCATACAAGCGCCACATTTGATGCAATAATAGTCGGCTAAGACGAGTTCACCAGCATCATTGATGTGCAGCGCTCGTGTTGGACAAATATCTGCACAAGCAAAACAACCCTCAACACATTTTTCACGCGCTAACTCAACGCTTCCTTGCCAACGTTGAACCACCTTAAAGGCCCCATTGCTGGCCACTTCGCATTGTCGACAGCGGATGCAATGGGCGTAATCAATGGCCATGGTATCTTTTTCTTCATCGTAACTGATAACATTGGTTGGACAATTATCAATGACAAAGTCCTTCAATGAGAAATCAAATTCTGATTTTGTGAAGGTGATATTGCCGCGCACCTCAGGAAAGGCTTCATATGCCAATACAGGAATTTCTCGCTGGTTGTTAACACGCATATCAATTGCTTGCATAGGGCACATCTCAACACAAATGCCGCAAAAAACGCATTTTTCCGGGTCGACATCCACAGATTGTCTTGAAACCATCCGACCATCAATTAGTTCAGCATCGACGTGGGTTAGCGCTTCTTTAGGACATGCCGTTGGACCAATCTGGCAGCCGACGCATCTGTCGAGGTCCCAGATCATTTCATAATCACGCGTCACCATGGCGCGACGCAGCTTCATTTCTTTTTCACTACGGGTTTTTTGGGTGAATCCACGTTGGCTCAAGGTCGGCTCCTAGTCTCTCTGTATCTTTTCTAAGAGGTTGTTTTGATGGTCGAAGACTTGAATTTTGAGGGGCGTCTCACCAGGTTGTGCATGGGTTGCACAACCAATGCAAGGATCATATGCTCTGAAAGCCATCTCAATTTTGTTTAGAGCGGCATCAGATACCGCTTCGCCAGCTTTAATGAGGTTTTTCGCTGCTTTTACAATAGACATGTCAATGGCTGCGTAATTATTCGTTGTTCCAACGATCAAATTGATGGATTGCAATAAGCCTCGTTCATCGGTCTTGTAGTGATGGGTAAGGGTGCCACGAGGGGCTTCAACAATCCCAACACCTTCCGAGGGTATTTCTGTTGGGATTGTGTGGACATTTGGATCGGTAATCGATTCGTCCATAGCCAATTCAACAGAACGTTCTGCAGCATAGAGGATTTCGATCAGGCGTGCCCAATGGGTTGCGAGGGTTGAGTGTACTGGTTTTCCACCCAAGGTATCAAAATATTTCTCATACATCGCCTGGGCTTCAGGTGTTGCCATCCCATCAGCGACATTCAACCGGGAAAGCGGTGAGGCCCGGTATACACCGCTATGCTGACCATCAATAAAACCTTTCCATCCTATTTCTTTGAGATAGGGGAATTTAAGGTATGTCCAGGGTTCGATGTGTTCTGCAATGACATCAAGGTATTGGTCGGGACCGTACTTAATTAATTCCTTACCGGAGGGAGAGACCACGCGGACTTTGCCATCATAAAAGTTGACACAATTATTTTCATCTACCATACCCATATAATAAGTTTGATGGGCAAATGAATCACTCATGATCATATCGACATATTGTTGATTCCCTAGAACTATACTGTCAAATAATTTCAAAGATTCTTTGGCGAATTCAACAGAACGCTGTGCCCGTTCCAAAATTTTTAGGCGTTCCTCATTGGTGATTGGCTTACTAACGCCACCAATTATTGCGCTCACAGAATGAATATAACGTCCACCAATGATGGCGGTTATCTCATGATTGTCTTTGAGTAATTGCATCACCTTAGCGCCGATTTCTTTACCGACTTTGCGGACAACGCCCAGGATATTCCTTTCAGATTTGGCAGCGTCTGGTCCGACAATGAAATCAGGCCCCCCTAAAATATAGAAATGGGTTGCATGATCTGCGACAAAAAAAGCAGAATTCATCAGCTCGCGTAATAATTTTGCTGCAGGTGGAATTTCCACATTATAAACGGCATCCCCAGCCTTTGCTGCAGCCATATGGTGAGCAATAGGACAGACGCCGCAAATTCTTTGTGTGATGCGAGGCATTTCCTCGACAGGACGCCCTTCACAAAACTTTTCAAACCCTCTTAACTCAGGAATTACCAAGTATGCATTGGCAAGGGACCCCTCTTTATTGAGGAATAGATCGACCCGGGCATGGCCTTCAAGGCGAGTGATGGGATCGATGCTGATTTTTTGATTCATAATGATATCCTCATCCAAATTTCATCTTTGTCATGATCGAATGCGCCAATCCAAAACGGTAAAACGTTCCCGCAGGATCGACAATGGAGTCTAAAATTTCCGGAAGTNTTTCAGGATCGTCTGTGTCGATAAGTGCCCCAATGAAACTGGCAAGTTTCGCACCCTGATCGGTTATACCCTCAGCAGGACCATAACAACCCCTACATGGCATATTGCCATTGAGGCATGGCGTGCCGCATCCGGCACGCGTCACGGGTCCAGCACAAATAACACCTTGCGTAAGAAAACATTTATTCGGATCTAACTGAATTTCATGGGGTCGCTTAAATTCCGTGATGCGAAACCCTGGTTTACCTTTTTCCCTTGGGCAAATATCACAGACGGTCTTCTCGTCCGCACCGATTACAGAACCCACGGGAGGTAAATTGCTATTCAAAGCTGCTTGAAAGACTTTCCAAATTTGATCCACAACTGGAGGACAGCCAGGCATGAAATACTCTACCTTTGTAATATCTGCCAGGTGTTTAACATGGTCATATAAAACAGGAATCTTAATTTCACCTTCAGGCATTTGTGTTATAGGTTTTGGCCGTGTTCCGCGAGTTTCATCTAAGGATGGGGAAGTGTCGAAAACACGTTGACATAATGCTTCAATATCATACATGTTTGCTAAACCGGGGATGCCACCTAAGTGAGCACAAGACCCAAAAGCAACCATTGTTTTGGATTTTTTTCGCAGTAAATGGGCAATTTCCTCATTCTCTGTGTTCCGAATGGCACCATTGAAAAAACAAATATCGATGAATTCATCTGGCATCGCGCGAACATCATCATATTTAAAATCTATTACAGCTGGCCAGAAAACGATGTCTGCCTTTTCTGACACATCCACCAGACGCATGCCCAGTTCTGTAATTGAAATTTCACAACCGCCACAACTACCTGCCCAATAGAAAGCGAGTTTAGGTTTTGTTGGCATTATCTCGCCTCCTTTGATTCATCAAGATTTTCTAACATGGCATCAACTTCATCTCTAATGCGTCCTCGATCTTGTGTTCCAATTTGAACAAAACGTATCTGACGTTTTGGCAAATTAATTTGATCAAGCATGGTGTGTAATAAATTAATTTTGCAATCAGCAACGTAAGTTCCGCGCTTGAAATGGCATTCACCTGGTTTACATCCACAAACCAGCACCCCTTTTATTCCAGAGTCAAGCGCCATTAGTGCATGTTGCGGGTCAATTCTACCGGTACAGGGAATGTGGATTACATTGACTAGTTCCAATGGATAGTTTTCTAAAATTTGGACATCTTCCGATGCTCGTAAAGACCAGTCACAAACAAATGTGATTAATTTTGGCGGTGTTTGGTGATCTGATGGAAATTGCGCAACCAAGTCTGCATTGCTGACGCCATCTCGTGCAATTGCACCAACTGGACAAGCAGCAACNCANGTGCCACAACCCATACATTTATTTGCATCAACCTGGGAAAGCCGATCAACCGTTCCATNCACCTGTTTTTCGAAAAGAGAGGGTGCCTCGTAAGGGCAAACCATGACGCAAATGCCACAACCAGTACACAGTGCTTCNTCGACTGCCACAGGCGTCAGTGGTGATTCATAACCTGCTTCNACCGCTAAAGTTTTNACAGCTGCGATGACCTGAGAGATGTGAATTTCNTGGGGGCATGCTGCATANCATAAATCGCATTCAGAACACATCCAGGTCGTTGGGCTTGTAAAAGCCTNTTCTTTTAAATCCATCATGACCATGCGTAATAAGCGGCGTGGGTTGTAATCNGGTTCTACTTTCTGTTGGATCATACACTTGCTGACACAGGTGCCGCAGGAGTAACATCGTTCCACGTGCTCACCGCCGGGTATGGCTTTTACTTCTTCAGTAAAGGTCTTGATGGTAGTCGCGTGTATCATGCGGACTCCTTGCTAAGATTAATGGCCTTTGTAAGGGTGTCAGCATATTCCATGGCGTCAAGTACCCCAGGCACACCGGGAAACCGCTTTAATCTTTTTTCCATCTGAGGCTTTAAGGCTTCAATTTCCGCTAATAACACTTCTTTTGGGATGTTATCAATGCTTGTTTGCATTTCGTTTAAGACGCGGGCATATTTATCACCCTCTGCAGCGCTAATCCATTCAACACGGAAACGACCATCCGACATATTCATGCGCTCAAAGGTTTTCTTGAGACGTTCTGCGCGTTTTGCGCCAATGAGTTGACCNGTGATGTAGTGACAATCTTGTGGGTGNCANCCGGAGTAAAGGACGGCACCAGCGCCCAATCGGTAGGCCTCATAAATAAAGTCGGTGTCCATCCGAGCGGAACACATCACGCGCAGCCCACGCTCATTGGCTGTATATTCAAAATGGCTAGTGCCGGCTAAGTCCGCACCGCCATATGAGCACCAATGACAGCGAAAAGCCAATATTTTTTCCTCGGGCTTATTAGCAAGCAAAGCGCGCATTTGGGCCAGTATTTGAGCATCCGTATAATGTAATTGCGTAATTGCATCTTCTGGACATTCAGCAACGCAAGCGCCACAGCCGTGGCATTTGGCGGTTATAACCTCTGCAGGTATTTCTATGCTTTTGATATCAATTGAGCCATAGGGACATGCTTTTACGCAAACACCGCAAGCTTTGCCGCGGGTCGTCGCCGAACAACGGTCCGGCCAGACGACAGCAACCGTCGGTTCAATTTCCCAATGATCAGCGTGAAGTACACGTCCAGCGCGAGATGCAGCTGCTGACCCCTGAGAGACACTACTCGGGATATCCTTAGGGCCCTGGCAAGCACCAGCAAAAAAGATCCCATCGGTGGGGCTGTCCATAGGTCGCAGTTTGGGATGATACTCCATAAACCAACCACCAGGACTTTGTGCAACGTTAAGCACGGAGCTCATGTGATTTTGATCCGGTTGAGGTATTGCTGCTTGATTGAGCATGACCATGTCATATTCTTTTTCGGTCACATGGCCAAGGGTGATATCCTCTGCGTGAACGAATAAGTTGTGTGAATCAGGATCTTCTGTAATCATGCTTGGTCGCCCCTGACTAAAATGAATACCCATTTCACGGGCTCGTTCGTAAAATTCTTCATAACCCTTGGAGGGGGTACGGATATCAATGTAGTAAATGGTAATATCCACGTCAGGATTTGCTTGCTTTAAAAGTATGGCGTTCTTGATCGAATACATACAGCAGAAATTCGAGCAAGAGGGATTATAGCGTTTATCACGCGACCCGACGCAATTAATAAATGCCAATCTTTGGGGGTTTTTATGGTCACTCGGGCGAACAAGGTTGCCAGCAGTAGGGCCTGCCGAGTTATTTAACCGCTCCATTTCCATGGAAGTAATGACGTTGGGAAAACGGCCATAACCGTATTCCGTCATTACACTGGGGTCAAAATGGCTGAAGCCTGTCGCAACGATGATTGAACCGATATTCTCTCGGACCAGTTTGTCTTCCTGGCTGAAATCGATGGCTTCCAGTGGGCCACAAGCTTCAACGCATTTATAACAATGAATGCAGGCATCCATATCAATGCTATAAATCAAAGGCACCGATTGGCTCATGGGGACATAGGCGGCCTTACGAGGTGCCAAATTCATTTCAAAATAATTTGGGACTTCAATCGGGCAGACCTTTGCGCAATCCCCACAACCATTACAACGATCTGCGTCGACATATTTGGCTTTTTCCCGCAGGGTTACTTTGAAATTACCAACAAAGCCTTCAACTTTTTCAACTTCTGTAGAAGTTCGCACATCAATTCGGGGTTGACGCGCCGCGTCAACCATTTTAGGTGCGAGTATTCATATACTACAGTCCATCGTGGGGAAGGTTTTATTGAGTTGAGCCATAACCCCACCGATGGTAGCTTCCTTTTCTACCAGTATTGTTTCAATCCCTTGTTCCGCGAGGTCAAGTGAAGCGCTGATTCCAGCGACACCACCGCCGACAACCATAGCTTTTTGAGTGACCGGCACTTCGATCATATCCAAGCCCGTCAAAAAGCGAGCTTTGGCGACAGCTGCCGCTGTTAGATCTTTGGCTTTCTGCAGCGCGCCTTCTCGATCGTGCCCATGCGCCCAGGTGCATTGTTCACGAATGTTGGCCATTTCCATTAAGAAGGGATTCAAACCAGCTTCAGAGACCGCGGCTCGAAAGGTGGGTTCGTGCATTCTTATGGAACATGCAGAAACAACAACCCGATTGAGATTATATTTTTTAATCTCCTCTTTGATCAGGCTTTGACCAGAGTCGGCACAGGCATAGAGTGTGTCGGTTGCTCGTACAACACCGGGCAATTTTTCGGCAAACTCAACCACGCTTTCAGGGCTAATGACACCGGCAATATTGGTCCCACAATGACAAATATATACCCCAATCCGAAGTTCCTCGTTATTTTCAATGTTGTCTTGAGGGCTCATCGAGGTTCCTTTGCTTTTTGTGGAAATTCAAGGCTTTCTTTGATCAATTTATGCCGTGTTCGCTGCGATCTTTGATCAGGGGTTGTGTATTCAAGTGCGTCTTTAGGACAGATTTTTACACATTGCGGGCCGTCTTCCTCGTCTTCACACTGATCGCAAATTTCAGCTAATTTTGTTGCAGGATTAATTGAAATAGCGCCAAAATCACAGGCTTCAACACACCACGCACAGCCATCACATTTATTGGGATCAATGTGGATGATACCAGTATCAGAATCTTGCGTGAGCGCGTCACGCGGACAGGCAATAACACAAGGCGCATTTTCGCAGGTTCGACATGCGACTGCTGTAATCAAGACCTCATCCACACGAACAGTACGAATACGACTACGGTATGAGTTGAACTCTCCCGTTTTTGTATAGGAGCAAATGTATTCACACAACTGACAACCAATACACAACTCAGGATCACAAACGATATATTTATATTTTGAAGTTGAGGCAACCATTATTTATCTCCTTAGACGCCGATTTCTTCAGCGATATCTTCCATTCCGAGGTCAACTAAGAGTTTCTTTGGGATCAGTCCTTCTTCAGTCCATCCCTTGTACTCATAATAAATCTTTTTTAAATATTGAAGTTCTTCATCTGTTACCACATGACCAGCAGAAGCACCTTTTGTCATGGGATCGTGCTTCCATCGGTAGGGCAGATCGTCGTCCGCTTCGGTCCACCCTTCTCGAATGTTAAAGGCTTTTTTCATCGTATGAGTTCGGATACCGATGAGGTCCACATCGTCATAATCGAAGTTCCAACCAGTGGTTGCATTGATCAATTTCGCAATCGCTGGCCAAGCCCCAGCACGGTCTGCTTTTCCGGTAAAACAACGGCGGATAAACTTACACATCGGCAAAGTGTCATAAACTGCGGCATATTCCTCAGATCGAGCAGCCACTTCACCACGGGTTTCGTCAACAGTAAAACGATTGGTTTGTCCCTTAATGTCAGGATCATAAGCAGCGGTTCGATTATGGCAACCACCACGGGTGCCAACGGCTAAACCGACTGAGAAGGTTTTTAAAGCTCTGGCATCATAACCAGGTGTTTCCAAACCTTTAATGTTCATCGCCCATTTGTAAGTTTCAGAACCTCTCTGTTTATCCAGATATGCTGCTGCTCGTTTTGTTCCCTCAGCGAAAATATCGCCAATACCTTCTCTATCTCTCATCATTTGTCCAAAAGTGACGGCCCCAGCCCCGTTACCGAAATTGAGTTCGATGCCATCCGGTGCTTTTTCGCATTTGAAATCCTCTTTGGTCAGAATACCGCGTTCGTAGCACTCCATGGCAAATGAAATGGTTACCCCCATTGACATAGCGTCCATTCCACTTTTATCGGCAAGGTCAATCAATCGAATTGCGGCTGTCATGTCGCCAATACCACAGTTAGAACTCACAGCTTGCAGACATTCATACTCTATGCCGGTCATTGCACCAGCGAAGGGGCCTTTTTTGACCAGGGACATCTGTTCACAGGCGATGGGGCATTGTGCGCAAGCTATGACTTTGACTTTGTGATGCTCATCTAAGTATTCACCACTGACGAGCTCAGCAAATTCAAAGACCCCTTCCTGGTAATTTCGGGTAGGCAACAAGCCCAATCGATTCATGTTGAGGACATTTGTCGATGTGCCATAAACACGATATTTTTCTGTGTGCGGTCCTTGTGATGACTCAGTGATGTCAAAGGACATTTGGAGGAGCGTATCGGGGTCATGCACTGTCACCCCATGCGTTCCACGGACGGATACTGCTTTCAGTTTCTTACTTCCCCAAACCGCGCCATGGCCAGTGCGTCCGGCTTGACGACCGTCATTGGTGACATTGGCAAACCGAACTATATTCTCCCCAGAGGGCCCGATTGTTGCTGATCGGACCTGGTCATCACCAAATTGATCTCTGATAGCCTCTTCAGTTTCAAAAGTACCTAATCCCATCAGGTCTTTTGCTGGGAGAAACTCAACACGATCATCGTCAATAAGAAGGTAAATCCAATCCTTACTCGCATTATGAATCACAACGCCATCCCATTGGGCACGCTTAAGGGCAATTGAAAACCAGGATCCCGAAAGACTGTCGCCTATCATACCGGTTAGAGGTGATTTTGAGGCAAGTCCATATTTGCCACCGACGGGCACCGGTGTGCCAGCAAAAATGCCATTGGCAAAGCAAATAGGATTTCCTGGGGCGTAAGGGTCACACCCAACTTCAATGTTCTCCCAACAAAGGCGTGTTGCCATAGCGACCCCGCCAATGTAAAGTTTGTACCATTCTTCTGGTTTTTCTTCGACCCAGTGTTTGCGTTCTGCTAAATCAATGTGCAGTATTTTCCCATGGTAACCATACATAATAAGTTTCTCCTGAACATTTAATTACGAAATCTTGGTGCGTTACTGATATTCAGATCCATGCTAAACCGAAATCTTACCAATATCATCTTACCTGTAAATCGTATTTTAATATTACGCGATGAAGTTGTGAAGGATGAGCCAACTCTGATAAAGCCATCTCAGATTATGAACCAACCGACACAACAGTGTATCTTGAGTTATTTTACCATAGTAATTATTTTGTTCTAGTTATTTTCGTCTGATATCTTCAGGGGTTATCCAACCTCGATCAGGAAAGAGGCGTGCTGTTTGGGTTTGATACGCCTGGAATTTCGAAAAAGCGGAGATAGGGTGCCCATTAAAAATGACCTGTCCATTTTCTAAAATAATGACCCGATCTGCTAGGGTGGCTGCGAATTCAACGTCGTGGGTGACTAAAATTATGGCAACACCTTGATGTGCCCAATCTTTGATAAGATTACTCAATGCCAACTTTGCATTGTAATCCAACCCTCTTGTGGGCTCATCAAGCAAAACAAGGTTCGGTTTGACAATCATAATGGCTGCCAAGGCGACACGCTGTCGTTCACCAATTGAAAGGTCTCGTGGGTAATCGTCTTGTTTCTCTCTTAATCCAAAGTGCTCAAGGAATATCTCCATGTCAAAGCGATCCATTTTCATCTGATGGTTTTTGAGCGTGATGCGCAATTCATCCATGACGGTGTCTGCAAACAAGAGATCATTTGGATTCTGGGGTAAATAAGCAACCTGTTCAATAATATTGTGAAAATCGATCATCTTAATATTTATCCCATTGAGCAAAATTTGACCTGATGATGGGATTAAACCCAATATTGATCGCAATAAGGTCGTCTTGCCAGCGCCATTATGCCCTAAAATGTTTAGAATTTCGCCGTTTCTGAGTTCAAAATCAACAGATTTGAGAATAACATTCTGGTCAATCATCGCTGATACCCTTGAAAGCGACAGTATAGATTTTCCTGCTTCTGCAGATAAATGAAGATTTTGAGAATCTTGATGTTCAATTTGTATTTGTGGAAATTCTTCGATCTTAATTGGTAGCGGAGAAATCTGCAATTTTCTTGCGATCTCGATTAATGGCGGTACTTGGTCAATTTGCGAGAATACTTCTCTTGGCCTTCCAAAAATTAGCGAAGAATTTGACTGTAAATGCAGAAGGTTGTCGGTATAAGGTAAGAGCCGTTCCAAGCGGTGTTCAGCGATGATGATGGTTAACCCCAGTCCCTCCTTCATTTTGGTTATGACGGATAAGAGATTGTCTGCTGTCTGAGGGTCAAGTTGGGATGTCGGTTCATCCAGTATTAACAATTTTTTGCCACCCACCAGTGCGCTAGCAATTGCCACCAGTTGCTTTTCTCCACCAGAAATCTGCTGAATGTTTTTGTCGCAAATATCTTTGAGAGATAATTTCTCAATTATTTTGCTAACTTTTTCATGCATTTCTTCGTATGGAATCCCCGCATTTTCCAGGGCAAATGCGATTTCATCTTCAATATTATTATAAACAAATTGCGCTTCGGGTTCCTGAAAGACAAAACCTACATCAGCAGCCATTACTTCTGGCCCTTGATTAATGGGATCCAACCCAAAAACGCCAATGTTTCCTGTGATGATACCCCCAGAAAAGTGGGGGACTAATCCATTAAGGCATCGTAAGAGGGTTGACTTTCCAGACCCGGATGCGCCTGTAACCAAAGTTAGTGTGCCAGGATTGATTTCCAGATTGAGATCACGCAAGATGGGCTTTGTTGATCCCGGATATTGAAAAGTTAAGGATTTAATTTTTATCATGGTGGTTAAGCATTATTGGTAATAGTGTTAGGAGGGGTATGAGGAAGGGGGCTAATTCGATGTTTGGAAAGACAAGTGAAGGGTAAGGGGTATAGTTTAGCGAGGTGAGATTTCCATATATTGAAACCAAACTTAAGAAAAGGATCACGAGAATTATGATAACAATGGCAAGCATATCATATTTTCTAAGCTCTTCCTGGTGATAGCGTGTCGTTTTTACTGCCTTACCTAATCGATTTAACACGAGGAAGATCATCGTCACACCCAAAATATAGAGTGGCAAATAAATGTAAGCTGAATAGGAATATAAAGATAAAATCCACCCTGAAAAGATAGAAAAAGCCCCGATTATCATGGTAATTACAGGGAAGGTGGTTTTATGACTGGGTTTTGAAGTGAAAAAACCCCGTGAGGTCATGGATTCGGAAAGGATTAATCCTTTTTCCAGGCTGGAAACCAGCAGAGGCGCTAAAACAGGCAGCCAATCAGAGATTTTTTTCATAGGGTTGCCGCGGATCATTTGTGCTTCTCTAATCTCACGAATGCGCTGATTAATCGATGGGAAGAAAGTTAGGGAGATTGTTACAATCATTGCGATGGGATAAAAGGCACGGGGAATTAGACGTGTAAGCTGTTTGATGCTTAAGGCTAAATTTAAAACATTAAATAAAAGAAATAATGCGCTGATAATCAGGCCATTGATGGCCCCATAAACCAAACTCTCTAAGGTTACGATGCCGCCGATCAGGGGCCAAGATTGGGGAAAAGAAAAAAGAATAGTTCTTCCGCTATGGGTGAATAAGCTGTTGATCGCAGAAGATGCAAGGATAATTGAGGATAAAAAAATCAAATTCTGTTTGATCCAGTTGTCCCTTCCTTTTTGTTTGAAGAGCCTAAACGACACGAAAAATAAGCCAATAATTATGAAAAGGATATAAGAAGGATTGCGAGTTGAAAGGAGGAATATCAGGATTGTGAAAAACCACAGTATCCAAGCAGGGGTAGTTTTCATCGTTCTCTTTCAAACCCAAACTGGAAGGTGAATCGTCGATTAAACCGATCAAAAATTCTAAGGACTGGTTTTGTAAGGGCTACTAAAATGACAATATTTCCAACTGCGCGTGTTATGTCCCATAATAAGGATGTTGAAAGATAATAAACCCCATACCGTTGCAGGTTAATGGCTAATCTGGCATCGTTGAGCCATCCTTGACCAGGTAATGCGCCGATAAAAGGCCAGTACCAAAGGTTCATGATGACACCATAGAGAATCCCCCAAATTGCACCATGGATACCCAAGAGGATTATCTCCCCAAATTTTCCCTGCCAATTAAGCTTTTTGATGGCCGGCCGCAGTAGGGCACTGAATTGTCCCACCCAACCCGCAGAAATCATCTGACCTGGCAGCCAAGGTCCGACACCACCTGTTAATAATCCGGAAACAAACATCGTCATCACCCCCATCAGAAAGCCAATGCGACTGCCAAAATAGTACCCGGAGATGATAATCAGAAAAAACACAGGGCTTATCGCACCTGGGCCTGGGATGGCATTTTCAAGAAAGCGCAAACTGGCATTGGTGGCGATCAAAATACCCATAAAGGCAATCATCTTGCTGTCCAATAGCGATGTTTGTGCTTCGATAAATAGGATTAGCAGGCAGAGGATAATAATCAGACTAACCATAATTGGGAAGGATGACTGAGAAACCATTGGCGAAGTGGTTTTCGGGAATATAAAAGGCGCGAGAAGACTCAAAGATCCTAATAATAGAACAAATAGATCAATCGTTAATCTGAAAAATCGAGACTTCATTTTCGTTTTCTCAATGCGATAATGAGAATAATAATTAAAGCGATAACCCCAACACTGGCGATGAGGATAATTGCAATGTCCTTTTGGGCGGTTTCTGAATTATTCGTAACCTGATTTTCTGGTGTTTTATCAGTTAATTCATCTGTCGCTTCAGTTGGCTTTTCAGTAGATTCAATCATAATTGTTGGGGTAGTGCTTTCGATTATCTGTTCAGGTAGCGTAATAGCTTCCATTGGTATGGGAAACAAATTGTTATGGTCAAGGTATGGTTGTTCAACATAATTGTTTAGAAGCTGACCATCACAGATTTGATTAATATCCGGCACAAAGCTAGGTGGTTGGCTGGGAAATATCTCCCAGCTGGTGAAATACCATGCCTGTATGGTCCCTGAAGAAACCTGAGTATCCAAAGCACCCGCGGTATTAAACACCCACTCACGGCCGTTCCAGCGCCAATAAGACCAATAATTGGTGCCACCATTCGGATTGGTAATCCCCATGATGTCACTGATGAACCCTTCCGAGTTATCGTAAGGAAAATTGGATAATTGCAGCAATTCTAAACCACTGATTGATTCCGCTTCGAATTCCACACAATCCGCATAAATTTCTTCATCACTGGGGATGACGATGATGGATGCATGATTCCCGATTAGTAACTCGTCCGTTGAAAAGATGTAATCTTCACCGAAAATTGCCAACAAAGCTGCTGCTGTCGACATGAGGCTATCATCATGAAAATCCCAATTGTAGACGAAAGCACCATTGGGTTTTTGATAGGAAAACAGGGTGTATAGCGGATCCCTTCCGGAAGCCATTCGCCATGACTCAAGGGGTTCATCCAGTGCATTAAGCGCTAATAAGACATAGGCTGTTGTGCTGGAGTCACCCCAGCCACCATTCTCATTTTGATTTGACCGGAAAAAATCCAATGCTTTAGCAATTGAATCATCTTCTCTTGACATACCTGCGGCAACAAGCGCTTGAATTGCCAATGCAGTGCTGTCTGACCATGTGCCAGTACCGGATGAATATTCCCAACCGCCGTCTTCTTTTTGTAAGCTAACCAGGGTATCAATAACACCTTCCGGGATATTCATGTCTGCGGCGTGTAATGCAAGAATGGCCAATGCCTGATGCCAC
>P_1C_Sed_3_UnCtyDRAFT_1000018_pt1 | contig 26181 bp, 21 predicted proteins | sample Pon1CUnioCityCA_FD_10233 | JGI IMG/M metagenome (IMG submission 10233) | reverse complement strand
CTACAACCGAGCCATCGGCACAACCTATGAACCCGGTTCAGTCTTCAAGGTAATTACCATGGGGGCCGCTTTAGATAGCGGCGTAGCAGAACCTTCCACCGTCTATAACGATGCCTCCGGCGTTTATTGGGTGTCCAACAGTTGGCCAATTTATAACTGGGATGGCGGCGCCTGGGGTGAACAAACCATGTTGGGTTGCATGCAACATTCACTCAATGTCTGTTTAGCCCATGTCGCCATCGATTTATTGGGTGAGGACTTATTCTATCAATATCTTCAGGCTTTTGGGTTTGGCCGCAGCACCGGTATCGATCTCAGCGGCGAAGCAAATTTCCCCCTGCGACTGCCGCAAGACAACATGTGGGTTGAGCTGGACCTGGCCACAAACTCCTTTGGACAGGGTATTGCAGTGACTCCCATTCAGATGGTCGCAGCCGTTTCAGCGATCGCAAATGAGGGCAAAATGATGACCCCCCACCTCGTCAAGAGCGTGGCGCAAGGTGATAATCAAATCCCTGTTCCACCTAAGATCATCAATAGCCCGGTTTCCGCTGAAACCGCCCAAACCCTCACAGAGATGCTCACAATCTCATTAGAGGAGGAAGCTTCTTCCGCCCTTGTTGAGGGTTATCGTATTGCCGGCAAAACTGGCACTGGCGAGATCCCTACCGAGTTTGGTTACAGTACCAGCCAGACCAATACCTCATTCGTGGGATGGGGCCCTTCTGATGATCCTAAATTCGTTGTTTATGTTTGGTTGGAAAAACCAACCATTTCCCAATGGGGGTCTGAAGTTGCTGCCCCTGTCTTTCAAGATGTGGTGGAACAACTGGTTGTATTGATGAGAATTCCACCTGATAGTGCCCGACTTTTGGGCGCTAATCCATAAAAGGATCTTGCGTGTTTACGATCAATGACCTTACTTTTGCCCTAACCGGCCATACAATCCCACAGATGGATATAACCATCAGTGCGACTGTGATCGATTCACGCAATGCTATTGAAAGCAGCCTGTTCATAGCATTGCCGGGAGAAAAGGTCAACGGTCATGATTTTGTGGGAGCAGCATTTGATAATGGTGCTATTGCCGCCATCATCGACCAAAGCATGCCGCAAGAATTGAACGTCCTCGATCTTCGTGAGGGTCATTTCAACCCAACCAAAATTCAAGTGCAATTGCCCATCTGCTTGCGGGTTGAAAATTCCCTGAAAGCTTTGCAAACCTTCGCAGCCTATTGGCGAGTGAAACACCCGCTGACAACCATTGGTGTTACTGGCAGTGTCGGAAAGACCACGACCAAAGAATTAATCGCCATGGTGCTTTCCCAGAAGTTCAATGTGCTCAAAAACCCTGGCAATCGTAACAACGAAATTGGTTTACCCCTGACACTACTNGAACTTGAANCGCAGCATGAGGTGGCCGTNNTAGAGATGGGTTTTTATGTGCNCGGTGAAATTNCCCTCTTGTGNGAGATCGCCCAACCCAGCATTGGTGTCATTACCAATNTCGGCACNGTGCATGCNGAAAGGGNGGGNTCCCAGGCGATCATNGCNCAGGGCAAAGCCGAATTGGTNCAAGCGCTGCCGCCAAAACCAGATGGCTTTGCCATCCTCAATATGGATGACCCTTGGGTTCGCAAAATGGCGGCAAAGACCAAAGCAGAAGTCCTTTCGTACGGCATCTACGAAGATGCAGACCTGACAGCAACAGACATTAAAACCTTGGGCCTGGATGGCCTCTCTTGCACCATAAATTATCAGGGAAATTCTTACCCGATATCATCGCACCTGCTCGGAGAATTTTCGGTTTACACAATTTTAAGGGCTACGGCGGTTGCTTTGTGCTTGGGAATGACATGGGATCAAATTCAATTGGGGATTTCCAAGAGTCATAATCAACTGCGCATGCAGTCTGAAAAATTAGCAGATGATATGGCCCTCATCAATGATACCTACAATGCGTCGCCTGCCTCAACCATTGCCGCTTTGGGGTTTCTTAAAAGTTTACCGGGGCGGCGTGTTGCCATCCTCGGTGACATGCTTGAGTTAGGACAGTACGAACAATCGGGACATCAGTCCGTTGGCGATTTTTTACCCGAAGCAGTGGATTTTGTCATTCTGGTTGGCGAACGGTCACAAATGATTGCGCAGTCAGCACGGGCAAAAGGTTTTACCGAAAAGAATTTGATTTGGTTTCCTGACTCAGATCAAGCGGCACAGCCAGCAGTAAATGTATTAGAGCCTGGCGATGTTATTTTAATTAAGGGGTCCAACAGTATGCGCATGCATACCATTCTAGATGCGATAAGAGCGAGGTACACGTGGCAAACACCTCAGTAGCCATCGCCATAAGCGGTCTGAGTTTCATGATGACGGTTATTTGGGGTGAACCCCTCATCCGTTTACTAAAAACCTGGCGTATAGGAAAAATCGTGCGCGAGGATGGACCCGACCAGCACATTGTCAAAACAGGCACCCCAACCATGGGTGGGTTGATGATTCTCTTGCCGGTCACCCTTCTGACCATCCTTTTTAATGCTGTATCTATCTTTGGTTTTGATCTACTGGGGCGTTCCATCTTACTGCCATTGGTCACCATGTGGGCATATGCACTTTTGGGCGGCATCGACGATTGGGAGGGCGTTCGGGGGCCGCGCAAGGGATTGGGGATGCGCGCTCGAACAAAATTTGTCATTCAGGTATTATTTGCCATCTTAATTGCCATTGGCTTGAAAGACTTTTTGGATGTGCCGCAATTGATGTGGTTCACATCCGATGAGGTCTTCAGCCTGGGTCCTCTATATTATCCCGTTGCTGTTTTTGTTATCGTTGGCATGTCCAATGCTGTTAATTTTACCGATGGGCTCGATGGTTTGGCCGGGTTAATTTGTGCGACCGCCTTTGCCGCTGTAGGTTTTATTGCGGTCATTCAAGGGCAGGTCTATTTGGTTCGTTTCTGTTTTTCCCTGGTAGGTGCTTTATTTGGCTTCTTATGGTTCAATGTCCATCCTGCACAATTATTTATGGGCGATACCGGTTCATTAGCTCTCGGTGCCACCCTTGCAGTTGTAACGTTAATGACTGGCCAATGGCTGATCATCCCCCTCATCGCTATAATCCCTGTGAGTGAAGCCGTCAGCGTGGTCATCCAAATTGTTTATTTCAAAATTACTCGTGGCAAACGGTTTTTCAAAATGGCACCCCTCCATCACCATTTTGAATTGTTAGGCTGGAGCGAAACACAAGTTGTTCAGCGGTTTTGGTTAGTCAGTCTTTTATGTACAATGCTCGGCATCGCATTGGTTATCGTGGAGTAATCTATGTCAAAGTGGTCCGGTAAAAAAGTTCTCATTATTGGTGCAGCCCGACAGGGTACTGCCCTGGCGCGCTTTTTAACCAAAAAGGATGCCAGGGTGGTATTGAATGACCGCCGTTCCATGGAAGAATTAACCGAAGCACAGCAAGCATTAGCCGATTTACAGGTTGATTGGGTGACCGGTTCACACCCTTTGGATGTTCTGACGGGTGTGGACCTGGTGTGTTTATCTGGCGGGGTTCCCCTAAGCCTCGATCTCGTTCAGGAAGCGCTGCGACGCCAGATACCCCTTTCAAATGATTCCCAGATTTTCTTTGAGGAAGCGCCCTGTGCAATAATCGGCATTACCGGCTCCTCTGGAAAGACGACGACTACCGCTTTGGTTGGCGAAATCGCTCAGCGTCATTTCGCCATCAGAAAGCCAGACCAAAAGGTGTGGATTGGTGGAAACATCGGCAATCCACTCATCAGCATCGTGGATGAGATCGACGCCGAAGACCTCGCTATTGTGGAGCTCTCTAGTTTCCAACTTGAGTTGATGAGCCGATCTCCGCATATCGCCGCCATATTGAACCTTAAACCAGATCACCTGGATCGCCATGAAACCATGTCAAAATACGTCTCGGCAAAAGCAAATATTCTTAAACATCAAACCACTGGAGACATCGCTATTTTAAATCGGGACGATCCTCTTGTTCGGGAATTATATCCAGAGGTAAAAGGTCGGCAGATCACCTTTGGATTTAATGAGCCTTACCAAAAAGAGGACTCAACCTTTATTAAAAGAGATAAGCTCTTCTTGCAAGCGTCTGGTCAATTAGCCAAGATCGTTAAAACTAATCAAGTGCACCTGCGTGGTAAGCACAACCTGTACAATGTCCTGGCGGCTGTTGCCATCTCAGCAGCAGCCAGATTTTCTTTGGGCTCAATTTATGAGGGCATCACCGAATTCGAAGGCGTCCCCCATCGATTATCTTTCGTTCGAGAATGGCGTGGTGCCGCATGGTACAACGACTCGATTGCGACCTCCCCGGAGAGAGCCATTGCGGCCCTTGAGTCTTTCGACGAACCCATCATTTTGTTAGCAGGTGGTCGGGATAAGGATTTACCCTGGCGTCCATTTATTGAACTTATCACCCAAAAAGTTGATCACCTGGTCGTTTTTGGCGAGGCAGCGGGGTTAATTTTGGACGGCATCGGCGAAGTAAGCGCTGAAAAACGACCCTTAACAATTGATCGTTGTACGCATTTGGAAGAAGCCGTGAAAAAAGCTGCTGAACATGTAGAAACCGGTGATGTGGTGCTTCTCTCACCTGGTGGCACCAGTTTTGATGAATTTAAGGATTTTGAAGATCGAGGAAGGCGATTTGCACAATGGGTCAACAATCTTTCGTGAACCAAGCTACTCAAAAATCAACTAAGAACCGCTCTTTACGGTTGCCATTTGACGTGCCAATGCTGTTGGTTGTGGTTGTAATTTTGGTCTTTGGATTGCTCATGCTCTATTCCGCCAGTTGGGATTTTTCAATCCTGATGGGAAAAGGGCCAACCCACATCTTTAGCCGGCAAATTTTGTGGATCTTATTGGGTTTGATCTTTGCTGTGATTGCGAGCTTTGTCGATTACCATTATTATCGAAAAATTCTGGTGCCGATGTGGCTGGGCACCCTCATCTTGTTACTTTCGGTGTTGATCGTCAATGAACAAAGCAGTTCAGAGGCCACGCGCATGCTCCTCGGTGGGTCCGTGCAACCATCTGAGCTAGCCAAGGCAGTTATTGTCATTTATTTATCCTTCTGGCTTTATCTGCGCAAGGACTCGATCAATGATGTTCAAATCGCTTATGTGCCCTTGATTTTTATTTTGGGTATCACCTTTGGTTTCATCTTGTTACAACCCGACCTGAGCGCAGCATTAACTGTGTTATTGCTGGGCGTGATGCTATTCTTTTTAGCAGGTGGGGACTGGAAAATCATCCTCTTGGTCATCATCTTTGCTGTGTTGGTTGGCTTACCATTGATGTATGTGTATGACACCGGTCGAGATCGGATCAACGCTTACCTGACCAGTTTAAACAACCCCTTAGAAAGCAGCTATCACATTCAACGCAGTCTGGAAGCGGTTGTCAAAGGTGGCTGGTTTGGGGTCGGCATTGGCAGAGCGGATACAAAATTCACCGGTCTACCCCTTGCGCCAACGGACAGTATATTTGCGGTGATTGCTGAAGAAACCGGCATTATCGGCGGCTTTTTTGTGATGCTTCTTTATTGCATTTTCATCTGGCGTGGCCTTGTAATTGCAAAAAACGCCCCCGATCAATTGGGTTCATTAATCGCCTTTGGGTTGACGGGCTGGATCGGTATCGAAGCGCTGATGAATACCATGGTAATTGTGGGTTTATTACCCTTCACTGGAAACGCCCTGCCCCTGATGAGTGCCGGCGGTTCAAGCATGGTCGTAACCCTTACCGCCATTGGCATTATTATGAATATTTCGAGAATGTCTTCGAAACAAAAATCTTTGGAAAGGAGTCCACACCGTGCGGTTGTTGATTTGCGCAGGCGGGACGGGCGGGGGCGTGTATCCCGCGCTGACCGTGCTTGATGCCCTTGAGCTTGAAAAAGAGTCGGTTCTGTGGGTTGGCAGCCAAGGTGGAATGGAGGAAAAATTGGTGTTAAGAAAAGCTTACCCTTATCAATCAATTCCTGCCGCTGGTGTGCATGGCGTCAGTATGGCAAAGTTGCCTGGCAATATCTTAAAGTTGTTAAAGGGCTTCTTTTCATCCCAGCAAATTCTCAAAGATTTTCAACCGGATGTGCTCTTCTTCACCGGCGGCTTTGTAGCAATTCCAATGGCTGTAGCAGCACTTAGGCGTCCTTCCGTGTTGTTTGTCCCCGATATTGAACCGGGTTTAGCGCTTAAAGCTTTGGCACGCTTTGCAGACCAGATTGCATTGACCACTGAGGAAACTAAAAAATATTTCCCAAAGCAATCTAACCAGACCGTCACCGGCTATCCCGTGCGACCTGATTTAAAAAAATGGACTCGACCAAAAGCGGTTGAATACTTCGGCTTTGATCCCAACCTGCCCATCCTGACAGTAACTGGTGGTAGTAAAGGTGCTCGCTCCATTAATATGGCTTTATTAAAAATCTTGCCGAAACTTTTATCAGAAATGCAAATTGTTCACCTGACCGGACTATTGGATTGGGAGACGGTTGATGGGCAAACTCGGCAGCTCTCACCGCATTTAGCTCAACGATATCAGGCGTTTCCTTATCTACACGAAATGGGTGCTGCCCTAGCCGCAGCTGATCTTGTGGTATCTCGGGCAGGTGCCTCAATTTTAGGGGAATACCCGCTGTTTGGTTGTCCAGCAATTTTGGTCCCTTATCCGCATGCTTGGCACTACCAACATTTAAACGCCAATTACCTCGTTACCCAAGGCGCAGCGGAAATATTGCCCGATGAAAAACTGGAGCAGGAATTATTTGGGCAAATCCAGCGATTGATCACCAATACAACCACATTGAACCGCATGCGAAGCGCCATGTCCTCCCTGGCATCACCAGATGCCGACAAAAAAATTGCGGAAATTATTTACAGCATGGCTTACCCTGTTAATGGAGGGAAACCGGCATGATTAGTTTATCTGTTCTATTCTGGATTCTTATCATCATTTTTGCTTCCATTGGTGCTATCCGTGGTTGGACCAAAGAGATTTTAGTCTCTGCAAGTGTAATCTTAGCGCTGTTCATTATTTTCTTATTGGAAAAATACTTACCGGTCTTTTCAGATACGGCAAGTCTTGAAAATCCCTTCACATTGCGGATTGGGATCCTCGCCACATTAACCTTCTTTGGGTATCAAGGACCGCGCTTTCTATCCCTAATTAGGGATCAAAAACATTTACGGGATAGACTGGGTAACTTTTTATTGGGTGCCATTTCTGGCGCATTTAACGGATATATGATCTTTGGTACGGCCTGGTATTTTTTAGATCAGGCTGGTTATCCCTTTGATTGGATTTCAGCACCGAGTTCGGTGACCCAGGTTGGCCAGAGTGTAATCAATTTGATTGAAATCCTGCCGCCCAGCTGGCTTGTAGAACCAGTCATTTATGTTGCAGTTGCTGTTGTATTCGGATTAATTTTGATAGCGTTTATATAATGAAACACATTCATCTCATTGGGATTGGCGGTGCAGGTTTGTCCGCCATCGCCCAGGTCCTTCTCGATAAAGGCTATACCGTCAGCGGTTCAGACCGTGTGGCTTCACCTTTGTTTAATGCCATCACTAATGCTGGGGCAAGGACCTATCTTGACCATGCAGCCGAACAAATCAAAGGGGCTGACATCGTGTTACGCTCCTCAGCCATCCCAGATGACAATCCCGAAGTGTTGGCTGCCCTCGCTCAGGGGATTCCGGTGCTAAAACGCGCTGAGTTTTTGGGGGAACTTACGGACGGCAAACAGACCATTGCGATTGCTGGCAGCCATGGTAAAACCACCACGACGGCAATGTTGGTATGGATGCTGTCAAAGCTCAACCAGGACCCCAGCTATATTGTCGGCGGGGTGCTCAAACAGTTCGCCTGCAACGCCCATGCCGGTAGCAGTCAATATTTTGTGATCGAAGCAGACGAGTACGACAATATGTTCCTGGGGCTATCACCTACCATTGGGATCATCACCAACATTGAACATGACCATCCAGACTTTTTCCCCACGGAAAAAGATTACCTGGATGCCTTCCAGGCATTTGTGGAAAGAATTCAACCCAATGGCCTGGCACTTTTGTGTATCGACGATCCTTTAACGCAGAAATTGACGGATGTTATTACGAAATCAGGGATTCGTGTGCTCACCTATGGGGTTTCACCTCAGGCAAATTACCAGGCCGATCAAATTCATCTAGACGGCGTTCAACATCGATTCTCTCTCAAAAAACGAGATGAAGATGGTCGTATTCTTGAGCTGGGCTCTCAAACATTAGTCTTACCCGGAAAACATAACGTCCTAAATGCCACTGCTGCCTTAGCCGTAATCGACCAGTTGGGGTTGCCGATGGACAAAGCTTTGTCAGCATTGCAGTCCTTCACAGGCACCCAACGCCGCTTCGAGGTTCTCGGAGAGGCAGACGGCATCACCATCATCGACGATTACGGTCACCACCCCACCCAACTAATGGTGACCCTCAAAGCAGCTCAACAGCGATACCCAGGAAAGCGCATTTGGGCCATTTGGCAGCCACATACCTACACAAGGACACTTGCTCTTGCAGACGACTTCACCCGTGCGCTGAAACTTGCTGATCGGGTCCTTGTGCTGCCGGTTTATGCTGCCCGAGAAAAAAATCCAGGATATTCCGCTGAACAATTCATCGCGAAGCTCCCCCAGGGTCAGGCTGCATTCAGCCAGAACCTGCAAAGTGCAGCGCAAACCTTACTTAAGACCTTGCAACCGGATGACGTCGTCATTTTCTTTTCTGCTGGTGACGCCGTTGAATTAAGCCAAGCGGTCATGTCGGCATTAAAACGCAAAACCAATGTGGATCAAGCTGCGAATAATCCATCTAAAAGTATCCTGTTTGACGAACTCAGAGCAGTATTTGGCACAAAAATGCACGAGAACGTAAAGATGGCGAATTTCACAACAGCGCGTGTGGGCGGCCCTGTGCCAGCACTCATCACCATCTTCACCCTGGAAGAATTAACGATGGCTGCCCAATTACTCTGGCGAAATTCAACCCCGTTCATCGTCTTGGGCAGTGGTTCCAATATCCTTGTCAGCGATGAGGGGCTTGATGCTGTCGTTTTACATAACCGGGCGCACAATGTCAAAATTGACACCGCAAGCGAAGTTCCCACCATCTATGCGGAATCAGGTGCGATTCTAAGCACTGTTGCCCGTCAATCGGCTTTGCGCGGTCTGAGTGGCTTGGAATGGGCTGCGCCGGTTCCCGGCACGGTCGGTGGCGCTGTTTATGGCAATGCTGGCGCCCATGGCGCTGATATGGCTGCAAACCTCAAAATGGCAGAAATCTTGCACAAAATTAATGGCATAGAAAATTGGCCTGTCGAAAAATTGGCTTATCAGTACCGCAGCAGTCTTCTGAAACGGGAAAAAATCCCCTGTGTGATCCTTTCAGGGACATTTAGCATGGTTCGATCAAGTCGAGAAGAGGCCTGGGAAAAAATTAATGCTTTTCAGACTCGCCGGCGTGAAACGCAACCCCCCGGTGCGTCGATGGGTTCGGTCTTTAAGAACCCCTCGGGCGATTATGCAGGCCGGTTGATTGAGGATGCTGGCCTTAAAGGCCGCCGGGTTGGTCGAGCGATGATCAGCCCGCAACATGCAAACTTTATCATCAATTTGGAAGGAGCAACTGCTCAAGATATTTGGCATTTAATCAAGATTGCAAAAGAAACAGTCAAAGACAAATTTGGCATCAACCTTGAGCCTGAAATAGAAATGCTAGGAGACTTTCACTAATATGGCAAAAAAAATAAAACTCGGCATTATTTATGGTGGAAGATCAGGAGAACACGCTGTCTCCTTGATGTCGGCGCGTTCCGTCCTTTCGGTCATCGATCGATCAAAATATGATGTTATCGAAATTGGTATCACACGCAGGGGACAATGGGTGATCGGTGAGGATGTTTGGGAAGGGTTGCAAAGCGAAAACTACGAATCTTTACGCCCCGCAATCTTCATACCTTCCCCACAAAATCCAGGTATTTTCACCCTTGAAAACGGCCAATTATCCTTATTTTCAAACTTGGATATCATTTTCCCGGTGATGCATGGCACCTTCAGTGAAGACGGCACATTGCAAGGGTTGATGGAACTGGCTGATATCGCCTATGTTGGCTCGGGTGTTTTAGGCTCGGCGGTCTGCATGGATAAAGGCTTATTCAAGCATGTGATGGTTTCAAACCACATCCCAACCCTTCCTTTTGAAATCATAAACCGCTCAGAAATTGAGGCGGATCTTGACCGCTGTGTTAAGAAAGCTGAGGGGGTTGAAAATTACCCCTTATTCACCAAACCAGCCAACCTTGGTTCATCGGTTGGCGTCAATAAGTGCACCAACCGCGGTGAGCTTATCGAGGGCATGCATGAAGCAGCCCGTTATGATCGTCGAATTGTGGTTGAAAAAGGCCTCGACAACGCCCAGGAAATTGAAGTGAGTGTGCTGGGCAATGAAAACCCCGCCGCTTCCATACCTGGCGAGGTCATTCCAAAGGATATATTCTATACCTATCATGAAAAATATATCAATGAAACTGCGGAGTTGATCATTCCCGCACCAATGCCACCGGATATAGTCTCAAAAGTTCAGGATTTGGCCATCAAAGCTTACCAAATAACCGATTGTGCGGGTATGGCTCGGGTTGATTTCCTTGTGGATCGCCAAAATGGCGAACTATTCCTCAATGAAATCAATACAATCCCTGGATTCACAAAAATCAGTATGTATCCCAAACTATGGGAAGCGACAGGTCTTCCCTATAAGGCACTTATCGAGAAGCTGATCCAATTAGCGATGGAAAGAAAAGCCCAACGCGACCAAACAGAAAGAGAGTTTCGATCATAAAATGGCAAAACGCCAGGCAGACGAAGGGAAACGGTCTAGAAAATTTCTAGTCCATCATAAAAAGAACCGGGTAAAGAATGCGGCGCAACCTAGGAGTAGCAGCGTCACTCGCAAGACGCGGCAACGCAGTGTGCCCATCACCCAACGGAAAACGACCCGCGTTCAACCCATCAACAGGAATCGCGGGAGAGTAAGTGTTCCCTTGAAGAGAAAGGGCGCCGAATTACAATTACCGGCTTTCCCGCAACTTCAACTGGGATGGCGACTTATCTCCGGTGCCATTTTTGTGCTCTCATTGTTTGTTGTGATCAGTTTTTCAAACTTCAGCACCTTTAAGGTCAGTGCCGTGAATCTAAAGGGCACCGAAAGGTTGACGGCTCAAGAAATTCTGAGAAAACTTGAGCTTTCAGACACATCCATTCTAACAGTGCAACCTGAGGATGTTGAAAAAGATATCATAGCGACCTTCCCGAGCGTACGGGGAGCAACTGTATCAGCCCGATTGCCCGCAGTGCTGAATATTAAGGTGGTTGAAAGAGAACCTCTTGTTTTGTGGCAAAAACAAGATGAATTGTTGTGGATCGATGTTGAGGGTGTCATTTTCCCCGTCAATGGTGAATTTGAGGCCCCCCTTTCTGTTCTTGCCTATGATGACCCACCTGCTGGTCCAGCTATTGGGGCAACGCTAGACGAAGGTGAAAGTACAAAGGAAATCGAGGTAGAAGAGCCAAAGCTGCCAACCACGACCTTTGAATTCGTCCAGGCGATTTTGGCACTCAACGAATATGTGCCCATCAATACACAAATGCAATACGATCCTAGTTTTGGCCTTGGGTGGCAGGACCCTCAAGGCTGGATGGTCTTTTTTGGCAGAAACACATCAGAAATTACTACCAAGCTTTTGGAGTATCAAACGATCATTGCAGCGCTTCAAGAAAGAAATATCACACCGGCGCTGATCAGTCTTGAAAACCTCCATGCACCGTTTTATCGATTGGAGCCCTAATTATGGATGAGCCAATAATTGTTGGAATTGATATTGGTACCAGCAAAATATGTACCCTAGTTGCGAGGGTTGAAGAGGGTAGTAACCTGCGCATCCTCGGTGTGGGCATTGAACCCTCCCAGGGCATGCGCAAAGGGGCCGTTGTCGATCTTAACGCCGCTGCCTTAGCCGTTTCACGAGCTGTTGAAAAAGCTGAACGCACATCAGGTTTTGAAATCAATGCAGCCCTGGTCAGTTTAGCTGGGTCCCATGTTTCATCCATCAATAGCCGTGGTGTTGTTGGTATTACAGGTGGCATCGTTGATGTTGAGGATATCGAAAGGGCCCTTGATGCTGCGCAAGCAATTGCTATCCCCCATAACCGAGAAATTATCCATGTTATCCAACGCGGGTTTATTATTGATGGGCAGGATGGCATCCACACACCCCTTGGCATGCATGGTTACCGCCTGGAAGTCGAAGCCCACATCATCACGGCATCAACCTCCACGATTGAAAACCTGCGTCAATGTGTGGGGGCATCCGGAATCGAGGTCTCTCAATTCGTTTTAAACCCCCTCGCATCTGGAGAAATCGTGCTTTCGGAGACCGAACGGCAAATGGGCGTCGCTGTCATTGATATTGGGGGCGGCACCTCCGATTTAGCCATTTATATTGATGGGGATGTCTGGCACACCATGGTGTTGGCATTGGGCGGCAACCACGTCACATCCGACATCGCCCACGGGTTACGCTTGCCCATCTCACAAGCCGAAGAAATTAAGCTCAAGTTTGGTCATGCGCTGCAATCGAGCGTCAACCCGGAAGAGCAATTCACCGTGCGGAGCTTTGGCGGTGATGGCCCTACCCGTATCGATCGAATTGAATTGGCCAATATTATTGAAGCCCGTATGGAAGAGATTTTTTACATGGTTTTACAGGAAATTAAGCGGTCCGGCTATGATGGCTTGCTACCGGCTGGAGTTGTGATCACAGGCGGGGCTAGCCTGATGTCAGGCACTCGTCAATTGGCCTCCCAGGTGATGGGATTGCCTACCCGAATCGCAAAACCGCAAAACCTGGTTGGTTTGGCCGATCAACTTGATTCACCCGCCTATTCCACCAGCGTTGGGTTATTGGAGTGGGCATTATTGATGAGTGAATCAAACCAGTACATCGATCGGCCCCGAACAAGGCGCGCTGATAATTGGATGGACAAGCTTAAAGATTTACTCAGGCGATTACTGCCGTGAACAAACAAATACATATTATCCAAAATCAAATCTAGTAGAGGAGTTTTCAAATGGAAAAGAATATCAACCCAGAATCATTTGCAAGAATAAAAGTCGTAGGCGTAGGGGGCGGCGGCTGTAATGCCGTCAACAGGATGATCGATGAAGGTCTGACCGGCATCGAATTCATCGCTGTCAACACCGATGCGCAAGCATTGCAATTTTCAAAAGCCAAAACCAGGGTTCGCATTGGCAGCAAAGCGACACGCGGCCTTGGCGCGGGTGGTGACCCACGCATCGGACGATTAGCCGCTGAAGAATCAGCAGAGGAATTGTACGAGGTCCTCAAAGGCGGCGATATGGTGTTTGTCACCGCAGGCCTCGGTGGTGGGACGGGCACAGGTGGTGCCCCGGTCATCGCCCAGATTGCAAAGGAAATTGGCGCTCTAACCATTGGCGTGGTCACCCGACCCTTCACCTTTGAAGGAACGCACCGCGCAAAATCAGCTGAGGAAGGCGCTACAGCTCTCAAAGAACATGCTGACACCCTCATCATCATCCCCAATGATCGTTTGCTGCAGATTGTTGATAAACGCGCCGGCTTGCAGGATGCTTTCAAAGTTGCTGACGACGTGTTGCGACAGGGCATTCAAGGCATCTCCGAACTGATTACAGTTCCCGGTTTGATCAACCTGGACTTTGCAGACGTCCGCACCATAATGTCTGAAGGTGGCGCAGCTCTGATGGCTGTTGGGCAAGCCAGTGGTGAAGACCGTGCAGCCAAGGCAGCCGATCAAGCGATTTCTAATCAGCTCCTGGATGTCACCATCGACGGTGCGCGCGGCATTCTGTTCAACGTGACCGGTGGCGAGTCCCTCAAACTATTTGAGGTCAATCAAGCCGCAGCCATCATCAAAGAAACAGCCCATCCCGAGGTTAATCTTATCTTCGGTGCGGTTATTGACGAGAATATGGGTGAAGATTTGCGCGTCACTGTCATTGCAACCGGATTCGAAGGCACCAGCATCAATTCTGCTGAAAGGCAGTCAGAAATCCGCCGCCAAAAGGATGCCAGACAAAAACCACTCCCCCGGGTGTTTGATGAGGACGCAGATGATGAAGAAGGTTCTGACAGAGCTGCCTTAGCAGAAACCTCTGAATTTGTCACTCGGATCAATACAGATGATCTTGATGTGCCTGCTTTCTTGCGTAAACGGAATCAAAATTGATCATCGGTTTTATGAGAGCTTGCCCTCATAAGGCTCCTCTAAAATTGAAGTTGGATTTGATGGAAAAAAGCCCTGAGAACTTTCCATTCTTAGGGCTCGGCCTAATCTAACCCCATATCTGGGGTCAAACCATTCATAAGCCCAATATATTGGGTTCTGATTAAAAACGCAGGTAATTAAGCCTGCGTTTTACTTTTTATGACATTAAAGACTGAAATTTTTTAGTTTCTTGACAATGGTTTTTATTTCTTTATTTATTATCTTTCTCAACCACATCAATTTTGCAATGCTGAATATTCACATCAACATTTCATGCGTAAAAGACATAAATATTTCAATTCCTGTAGCGACTCAGCACAATGTCTTGAGGAACGAAGACAGGCTGAGCCCCTACATTTTTCTAATATAATCTATTCTCCATCTGCTTATAACTCAATAATGGCGTTTTTTAAGTTTCATCTTTCCTTGGTAAAAATTAGATTTGACAATGCATCTTTGAACTTTAGTAATCCAAACCCAAATCTCTTAAGAATTGCTGACTGCGTTCAAGAACACTTTCTGCATCCGGAAGTTTTAACACATCTTCGGCCAATTTTTTACAGGCATCTCGATGCAGATGCCGCATCACCTGCTTAATAATCGGGACTCTGGCGGGTGACATGCTAAATTCATCCAAACTCAAACCCAGTAAGATTGGCGCAGCCAAAGGTTCACCAGCCAACTCACCGCATAACCCCACCCACTTACCCACTTGATGAGCGTGATCGATGGTGTTATTAATCAAGCGCAAAACTGCAGGATTCAATGGGTGTGCTAGATTCACCACCTTGCTGTTTGTGCGATCCACAGCCAGGGTATATTGGGTGAGATCGTTGGTTCCAATGCTGAAAAAATCCACTTCCGGAGCCAACTGATCGGCTAACAGCGCAGCTGACGGCACCTCAACCATAATCCCAAATTGGATCTTATCCAGAAACGCCTTTCCCTCAGCAGCGAGTTCTTTCTTAACTTTCTGGATCAATGCCTTAACAGCTTTGATTTCTGCCAAACCAGAAACCATCGGCACCATGATACGTAAGTCCACTTCTTCAAGCGCACCGGNTTGTAACAGNGCTCGAAATTGAGTCACAAAAAGAGATTCCAATCCATTCAGCATCCTGACACCTCGCCAACCCAAAAAGGGATTTAATTCTTCGGGTAAATCAAGGTATGGGATAGTTTTATCACCACCAATATCAAGAGTTCGCACAACGAAGGGCATGCCTTTGTAATGTTGAAATACCTGTCGATATGCTTCGATTTGCTCAGCTTCCGATGGCAAGGATTGACGATCTAAATATAGAAATTCTGTTCGGAAAAGGCCCACCCCCTCAGCGCCGTTTATAACTCCCAGGGGCGCATCTTCCACCCCACCAATGTTGGCAACAACTTCAACCCGTTCACCATCCGCATTCACACAGGGCGCTTGAGCTGCTTCACGGGCTGATTTCTGTTCGCTTTTATCCTCAATTTCTCGCGCAATAAATGCATCAAAAACGGATTGGCTGGGGTTGACGACAACCTCACCCTTATGACCATCCACCAAGACCAGCGTTTCTGGAGGAACAGACAGGAAATCTTCACCCAAGCCAACCACTGCAGGTAGCCCAAAAGCTTTTGCCAGGATGGCGGTATGTGAAGTCGGTCCGCCCTTGGCCGTACAATAAGCTAAAACGTGGTCTTTATCAAAACCCGCTGTATCAGATGGCGTCAGGTCATCCCCACAAATTACCACCGGTTCTTCAGTGGTCATGCTGTTGCTACCCAAACCCATCAAATGACCAAGAACTCGGTGGCCAACATCGCGGATATCAACCGCACGGCTAGCCATCGTTTCATCAGGGATACTTTCCATCATTTGGGCGAAAAATTCAATCGCATCCATCCAGGCTTTTTCTGCGTTTACACCCGCTTTGATCACATTTTTGGCTTTATCTAATACGGCTGCATCCTCTAAAATCATCAGGTGTGCTTCAAAGATTTCTGCTTCATTGCTGGAAGAACGGTTGCTGACCGCTTCTTTGATTTCAGCAATTTCGATTTGGGCTTTTTGAATGCTTTCGGATAATCGCCTTATTTCACCATCAGGATTGCTGATATCATACTGTGGTACTTCCAGTTGTTCTTTCACCAATAAAAAGGTTCTTCCATGCGCAAGCCCGGCCGCAGCTGGGATCCCTTGATAGCTGAGCTGTTCCTTATGTGTCATTCGTCCTCCTTTAAAAATTTCTTGTTATAAGCGATTTAGATTATTTCATTTTAAATGATACAGCGCCTTCCAACAAATTTCGCCTTGGTGAGGTGTTCATTTCTGCAAATTATACCAAAGCTCCGGGCCTCTCGTCTGAAACGCTTTCACTGTCATAGTATTCCAGTGAAAATATTTTGCTAAACTTCTTCGAGGCTCAAAATTTCATATGTCTTCAAGGTCCTTAGGACTTATGAACCTTAAAATATCATTTTGCTCACAATATTTTAAGGAAAATCGCCATTATTTCGGTTGATTTTCAAAAATCCTGTGTTACAATAGACCTCTACCTTACAGGTAGGGGACACAGTTTGATTATCCCCCACAATTAGGGGGTCAGCATCATCGTTAATGCATTCTCAAAATCTGAAAGGCATGTCACATGCGTTGCCCTTATTGTCAGCATGAAAAATCAAGAGTTGTTGACACAACCAAAAATGCCCCTGGCGGCATCCGTCGGCGGCGAGAATGTTTAAACTGTGGCGAACGCTTTAGCACCTTAGAACGCCCCATTTTGGGTACACCCCTCATCATCAAACAAGATGGCACCCGGGAGGAATTTGACAGGGATAAATTGATGAAAGGGATTCGTACTGCTTGCACCAAAAGACCTGTGGCTGCAGCCGACCTCGAACGCCTGGTCGGTGAAATCGAATCCACTCTGCAGCGGATGGGGAAATCAGAAGTCGTCTCCAGGGTGGTTGGGGATATGGTCATCAAGGGTCTAAAAGAACTCGATTACATCGCCTACATCCGCTACGCCACCGTATATCTACAAATGGGTGATCTACAAGCACTGCGGTCTGAGATTGACCGTCTTTTATCTGAAGAATCTTAATTACATTAGTCTGGGAGTAAAAAATGGCAAACAACAGAACCGCCAGGTCATCTGGTATCTTACCAACCCCTCCGCTACCCGAGAACCTGCAAAAGATAGATCTCAGCAACAACGCCCGTGAGATATTAACCCGAAGATACCTTCGCCATGATAAAAACGGGACTCCGATAGAGACAACTGAAGAAATGTTCTGGCGCGTTGCTTACCATGTCGCAAATGTAGAAGGCCTTTGGAATGGCGATGTCGATAACCGCACCCACGCGTTTTATACCCTATTAACCGAAAAGCGATTCTTTCCTAATTCCCCTACCTTCACCGGCGCAGGTACACCATTGGGCCAATTGGCCGCTTGTTTTGTGTTGCCGGTTTCCGATGATATGGGACGGCGAGAAGATGGCATCTTTTCAACCCTCAGAAACGCCGCTCTCATCCAGCAAACAGGCGGTGGGAATGGTTTTAGCTTTTCTCGTTTGCGGCCCTCTGGTTCGCGTGTCAAAACATCCGCTGGCCAAGCCACAGGCCCCATCGGATTTTTACGCGTCTACGATGAGGCTTTTGGAGAAATCGCCCAAGGCGGAACCCGTCGTGGCGCTAACATGGGTGTGCTCAGGGTGGATCACCCGGATATTGAGGATTTTGTAACTTGCAAAACCAATGAAAATGCCATCACTAACTTTAATATCTCCGTTGGCATCACAGATGAATTCATGCAAGCGGTTGAAGATGATGCGGATTGGCCGCTGCGTTTCCCTGATGAAAATAATCCAGCCTTTCGAAATTTTAATGGCGATCTTGATGACGCCATCGCTGCGGGATTGCCAATTAAGATCCATAAAATTATCAAAGCCAGGGACTTGTTTGAAAAGATTGTCAATCAAGCGCACCATAATGGTGAACCGGGTATGCTTTTTCTTGACACTGCTAACCACACCAATCCCGTCCCCCACCTCTATCGCTTAGAATCGACCAACCCATGTGGTGAGCAATGGCTGGGACCCTATGAAAATTGCTGTTTGGGGTCCATAAACTTAGCCGAGCATTTTGGGCCTGACCACAGTGTCAATTGGACATTATTACAAGAAACCGTTGAATTAGCGACGATATTTTTAGATGACGTGGTTGAAGCGAATGCCTATGTGGACGCTGTTCCACAACTAGAAGAAGCTGCAAGAAATTCTCGCCGCATCGGCTTGGGGATCATGGGTTTAGCAGATCTGCTTTACCATGCACAAGTGCGTTATGGAAGTCTGGAAGGCCAGGCGTTTGCTGCCCAGGTCATGGAATTTATCCGTTTCCATGCCATGCAGACGAGCATTGAACTGGCAAAGCAGCGCGGCACTTTCCCAGCGATTGAAGGCAGCATCTATGACCCCCATCACCTGAAATGGGGCCCACCCAAACCGATTACGCCTTTCCATCACAACTTCAATCGTCCTGATCTTAATTGGCATTTGATTGTGAAAGGGCTCAAACAATATGGAATCCGAAATGCTGCTCAGACGACCATCGCACCGACCGGCACGATCGCGACGGTTGCCGGGTGCGAAGGCTATGGTTGCGAGCCCGTGTTTGCCTTAGCTTATATCCGTCATGTCAATGACAACGGCAAGGACTTGCAACTCAATTACATCAGCCCCCAATTCCAAAAAGCACTGGAGAAGGCGAATATTGACCCTGACATTCGCCAAAAAATCATTCAGCAAATCATTGCATCAGGGACCTGTCAGGAGATTGAAGAACTGCCCTCATCGATTAAACAATATTTCGTTGTATCGGCTGATATTAAAGCTGAAGAGCATGTAAGAATGCAAGCAGCACTGCAAGCTTTTGTCGATAACAGCCTGAGTAAAACAATCAATTTCCCATCCACAGCAACACCTGAGGATGTCGCTGAAGCATACATACTCGCTTGGAAACTCAACTGTAAAGGCATCACGGTTTACGTGACCGGTTCACGAGACCAGGTTGTCCTGGAAACCCATCAAACCGCACAAGAAAAGGGCATCATTACTGACCAAGCGATAAATGAATCATCTGAAGAGTTTCAGCTCCCCTTCTGGCATGACACAAAAAAGCCACGGCCCCGCTTCCTGAAGGGGTTTACTTGCTCCATTGAAACCCCTCTCGGTAAGACTTTTGTAACCGTGAACGAAAATGGCGGTGAGCAACCTTTTGAAGTGTTCATCAACACCGCCAAGGCTGGTTCGGAGACGGCAGCCCATTCCGAAGCAATTGGACGGTTAATCTCATATATTTTACGGATTTCTTCACCAATCGAGCCCAGAGAACGGTTAAAAACAATCATGGATCAACTCGGCGGTATCGGTGGCGGACGCTCCTTGGGCTTTGGTCCAAACCGGGTTCGTTCGCTCCCTGATGGCATTGCCAAAGCCCTGGATGAATACCTTCTTGCTCGACATCCTGATCAGAATACACCTGAAGAGAGGAAAAAACCACCAGCGCCAACGCTGCCCTTATCCGGCTTGGAATCACAACCGGGTATAAAAAATGGTCTCATCGGAGAACTTTGTCCTGAATGCGGGGAAGCGACCCTGATTAACGAAGAGGGCTGTCGAAAGTGCTACACCTGTGGTTATAGCGAGTGTTAATCCCGGCTAGATAATCAAATAGCATTAGTGAGCATTGATTAAAACCAGCGATGTTTCGCCTTGTGGTAGTCTGCACTTGGGATCATGATTTTCAAAAACTTGCTGCTAATTTAAATAAATCAACTACAGGTCCTTACAGAGACTTTTTTCGGATGAATGGCATCCGCAATTTTCACAATGCAATGTAGAATGCGACATTGAAAAAAACGACGAAATGTCTTTTACTTCACCATTTTCAACATAAAAATTCTCAATCAACGTTGCATAAAACGCCAATTTCAAAAACATTATGTATAATAAAAAGAAAGCATATTGTATGGAGGAAGAATGCAAGCAAATTGGATCCAAAACACGATCACAGTTAACAACGAGATCGAATTATTCTACACGCGCACCGGTGGCGAGAAACCACAAATTGTCCTTTTACACGGTTTTACCGATAATGGCCTGTGTTGGGAACAATTTGCCCAGGATATCGAAGATAAATATGATGTGATCATGTATGACGCCTATGGGCATGGCAAATCATCACGGATTGATCCAAAAAAACGTTTTGACATGGTGGAAGACCTTCATGATTTGATCATCGGGCTTGACCTGGAAAAACCCGGTATCATTGGTCATTCGATGGGCGCGGAAGCTGCAGCGGAATTTGCGGTTAAATATCCCGATCACCTCAGCATGCTTGTCTTAGAGGACCCACCCTGGCGTGATAAGACCTTTGAAGAAGCCCAAACAAAAACAACGATGGCGCAATGGAAAAAACGCAACGAGTCTGAAAAACAAAAGACTGTCAAAGATTTGGTGAAACTCAAGAAAAAAGAATCGCCAAACTGGGAAGAGGTCATTCTAAAAGAATGGGCGCAAGCAAAATTGGACCTTGATCCTAAGGTATTTGACCTCCGTACTGGCAATCGCCAAAATTGGCGAGAGCTGGCCAAATCGATAACTGTCCCCACCTTAATTGTCACTGGTGATAATGAGTTGGGCGCTATTGTTACACCAAAAATTGGCGTTGAGGCCATTCAAATCATCAAAAAAGCCGAATTTGGGCATATCAGTTCTGCCGGACATTGTGTCCGATATGAGCAGTACCAACCCTACCTGACAATGGTCAGCTTGTTCTTAAAGCGTAATATGCCCGCATAAGAATAAAAATTTTAGCATTACCTATACGAAAGCGAACGATCTTATGGCAAAGCGACTGGTCCTACTGGCTGGCAATATTGGTGTGGGAAAAACATCCCTTACCGAGCGTATTGGCGAAAGGTTGGGGTGGAAAACAGCTTATGAATCCGTTGCGGACAATCCCTATCTGCCAGATTTTTATGAAAATATGCGCGATTGGTCCTTTCATCTCCAAATTTATTTCCTAGGCCATCGCGCTGAACAACATATTTACCTGGCAAACCATCCTCAATCTGCCATTATCGACCGGAGTATCTATGAGGATGCGCATATTTTTGCACGAGCTTTGTACCACATGAATAATATTCGCGAGCGAGATTATCATGCTTATTTACGGTTATATCACCTGATTGTTCAAAGTCTGCCAAAACCGGATTTACTCATCTTGTTACAGGCACCCGTGGCGGTATTGATGGAGCGCATCCGTCGTCGCGCCAGGAACATTGAAACCGGCATTGACGATGCCTATCTATCCCTGTTGGCTCGCTTTTACGATGAATGGATTCAAGGTTTTGATCTTTGTCCGGTGCTCACAATCCGCAGCGACGACCTCGATTTTGTCCACAAAGACGAGCATCTGGACATCGTCGTTCAGCGTGTAAAGGACAAATTAGCTGGACATGAAGAAATGATCTTTTAAAACAACAATTTCGATTTCAATGCCACCTGGGGGATTATCTAGAAGTTGAGGGTCTGCAACTTTTACCTGGTTTTATCGTATTTATTAATAGAAGTTAAGCTTGGAGATTATGTGACCGAAGAAGCACAATGGATTGAAAAGGCATTACAGGGCGAGGATCACGCTTTTGGCATCCTGGTTGAGACATATCAAAGGCCGGTGTTCAGTCTGTGTTATCGCATGTTAGGTAATGCAAAAGATGCCGAAGATGCAGCCCAAGAGAGTTTTATTCGAGCCTATCGCCATCTTAAAAAATACGATCCATCCCGTTCCTTTGCGACCTGGCTGCTTTCAATCGCTTCTCACTACTGCATTGATTGCATGCGAAAGCGGCGTTTAGCGACTATATCCATGGACAGCTTACCGTCAGAGATTATCCCAGATCGAAAAGCACCCAACCCTGAGAAAGAGTTGCGGGTAAACGAGCAGGAAGCTCTTATCCAATATTTACTCCAGGATCTTAAACCCATCGATCGGGGGGCGGTCATTTTGCGTTATTGGTATGAATACTCTGAAGAGGAAATCGCAGAAGCCCTTGATTTGACCGTCAGTGCAGTCAAGAGCCGTCTTTATCGATCCCGGAGAGCCCTCGCCAACGCATGGCTTCTAGCAGAAAAAACCAGCATGACCGAGAGGAGGCCTCATGAGTCACCAGCCTTTTGAAGATTGGTTATTCTCAAATGAACCCTTAGAACCGCAACAAAAACAGGCTTTACAAGACCATCTCGAGGAATGTGAGCCTTGTCAGGCACTTAAAAGCGCCTTATACAAGGTAGAGAAAGTCTTTGAAGCCAGCCCACTACCCGAGCCTGTGCCGGGGTTCACCCAGCGCTGGTATGAAAAATTAAGTGTGGCACGAGGACAAGAACAGAGTCGACACACATGGAGAATGGTGCTGGTTTTTTTCAGTGCAGCTACCGTGATTATAATTGCACTGACACTTCTAAACATGAACTCGATTAATTGGGCATACCAATTGAGTCAATTCATCGCAAATTTCAGCCTCTTTGCCGGAAAGGTCAATCGGTTTTGGCGGTTGTTCCAATCTCTCGCCAATGCATTCCCCGTGATCATTCCTATCACAGTCATCCTGGGGATTGGATTAGCCTCGTTGACCACGGTCTTATTTATCACCTGGTTCAGTTCACTAATAAAGATTTACAAACCTGTTGAAAAAGGAGTTTATTAAGATGAAAAAAATATTTCGCGTTATAGCCTTACTTATCATCGCTGTGCTTCTTGCCAGTGCGTTTCCAAACAGCGTTACTGCTGCCCCACTGGAGGAGGACCGCACCGTTTTTGGCGAGACCTATACCTTAGAAAGCGGCAGGACCCTCAACGGGGACCTGAACGTCTTTGGCGGCGTGGTCAATATTGAAGTGGATGCAAGGGTCAACGGCAATATGTTTGTTATGGGCGGCATTGTGACCATTGATGGCACCATAACTGGGGACCTCTCCGTTATCGGCGGTACGGTAACCCTCGAAGATGACGCTGTTATCAATGGTGATTTGTTTGCCCCTGCCAGTTATATCAACCAGGATGAAAGCGCCGTCATTGAGGGCGAAAAACAAGAGGGTTGGTCTATTCCCTGGGGGGAGGTTTACATGCCGCGATTTGACCGAGGGCAATTTCCTTACCAACCAAGGATGACGATCCTCCCGACAATCAATAGAATCGGACGAACCATCGCCTTAACCCTGGTTCTGGCGGGTTTAGGTGCCTTGCTGCTGCTGATCATGCCCCAATCAACCGAAACAATGGTCAAAGCGCTCGTCACTTCACCGTGGCAGATCCTAGGGTATGGTGCTCTTTCAGCGGTTGTGGTCTTTGTTGGTAGCTTCATTCTTGCGATTACGATTTGCTTAATTCCAGTGGCTTTTTTGATCCTTCTAGCTTTTGGGTTATCCATCCTGGTTGGATGGCTGATCCTTGGTTATGAACTCGGGAAGCGCATTCTCAGTGGTATTTTCCACACAAAATTGTCACCAGCATTAACAGCTGTTATTGGCAATACCATTCTTTATTTACTATCCAGTGGGCTGAGATTAATCCCCTGCCTGGGCGGTTTTATCAACTTCATCGTCGTCTTATTTGGGCTGGGCACCGTTGTGGTCACGCTGTTTGGCACAAAACCATTCCCAAGGGATGGAATTAGCCCTGAGCAAGGTCAGGTCGTTTTGATTAATAATGACCCCCAAAGCAATGAAAGCGCGACCGTGGATACGCCTGAGAATGAATCACCAAAAACAGAGCGGCACATCGAAGACGCGCCCGACGATCAGGAAGAATAGATTGGAATGCGTCCTATCCGATGTATAGGCTATCATCAAGCCCAAGAATATGAGAAGAGTATCATCAAACAAATCTATCTTCCGAAGTAACTGGAGGTTTCATGAAAATTAAACCGCTATTAGCCTTTCTCGCGCTGGTTTTCGCCACCTTGGCATGTTCAATTCAAAATATCCAAATGAAAACCATTGAAACTCAAGTAAAAGCCATCGCAGAACCGATGCCAAGTAACAGTGATGTGACTGAGCTAAAATTTCGGATGACTGGCGGCAGATTTTCGCTAGTGCCGGGTGCACAGGGCTTGGTTAATGGAACAATCTCATACAACGTAGAACAATGGGAACCCGAATTCACTCGACGGGACAATTTCTACCAAATTAGGCAAGTCGATCCATTTAATTTTACAGGTCTTCCTTCTGGAGATGTTGAGAACAACTGGGATTTAACACTATCCAGCGCAATTCCTTTGAACCTCGCCATAGAAGGTGGTGCGAGTGAAAACTTTTTTGACCTGACTGGCCTACAGTTGACTGATCTAAACATTGTTCAAGGAGCCAGCGAAACCATCGTACGCTTCGATACCCTCAACCCGGTTGTAATGAATACCTTTACCTTTACAACAGGTGCATCATCAGCTGAGTTATTTGGTTTGGCAAACGCCAATTTTGAGACCATGACCATTTCTGCTGGTGCTGGCGATTACACTTTAGACTTCTCTGGCAGTCTCTCCAGGGATGCAACTGTCGATATCAAGGCTGGGGTCAGTAATATCAAAATTATCATCCCTGCAAGCATGAATGCTAGGATTAATAATTTGGGAATCGTCACGAACATAAATACCAGGGGCACCTGGTTGTTGTCTGACAATACCTACACCACTGAAGCTGAGGGACCCATGCTAACCATCAACCTCAACGTCTCTGTTGGCAACGTAAGTTTGATTCGTGAATAAGGAAGCGCGCATTAGGTCCATAAATTAAAATATTTCTAAAACTTCAGTCTCACCCTGGGTCGATTATGACCCAGGGTGTTTTTATAAACGGATTATTGAAATCTCTTTAGCATGTGATATAAAAGAACAGAAATTAATTAACACGTCGTTGCAACAGAAGAAATAGGGCAGAATTTTGTCGTATAGGCGGGAATATAGCCTAAAAATATTGTGAATCACGCTAATTTAAAATCAATCTCCATCTACTCCGATCAATATTGGAACCATTTAAATAAATGAATCGTCTTATATTTGCAAGCGTTTACAAGCAGCAAATTTCAGTTCTTTGGTTCTTGAGGCTTTCTCAACAATACAAAAGGAGGTTGAAATGTCTCGAAAATGGTTTGTTTTACTAGGTTGCTTTAGTTTGATGTTCCTGTTGGTCAGCTGCAAATCGGATGCGAATATGCCCAATCCGGCTTCGGTTTACTGTGAAGAAAATGGTGGCACTTTAGAAATCCGTAAAGATGAGCAAGGCAATGAAATCGGATATTGTGTTTTTGAAGATGGTAGCGAATGTGAGGAGTGGACCTTCTATCGCGGCGATTGCAAACCGGGTGACAGCCTCACACCGGGCGTAGGTCTACCCAATCCAGCTTCGGTTTACTGCGAAGAAAACGGCGGCACGGTTGATATCCGCGAGGATGCAAACGGCAGTCAGATTGGCTACTGTATCTTTGAAGATGGCAGCGAATGCGAGGAATGGGCTTTTTACCGTGGCGAATGTTCTTCTGGAGAATAGAAGCCTTTCACTCTTGTTCATTTTTAGGGGCGATGCCTGTCTTCGTTCCTCGACAAATGGTGCATCGCCCTTACAGTATTATATTGTTAATTTTGATGAATAAGAAAACCTTGTGTAATAAAATGACACAATGACTTAATATATCTGTTTTTAAACATCTGCAAATTGAGAGTGTTGAAAAACAAGTCATTAAT
>P_1C_Sed_3_UnCtyDRAFT_1000017_pt1 | contig 26430 bp, 17 predicted proteins | sample Pon1CUnioCityCA_FD_10233 | JGI IMG/M metagenome (IMG submission 10233) | reverse complement strand
CAGGGTATCAATAACACCTTCCGGGATATTCATGTCTGCGGCGTGTAATGCAAGAATGGCCAATGCCTGATGCCACGTATTTTCCGGATCTCCAAAAGCCTGGTTTTTTTCATCATAGGTCCCCATCAGGCGTTGACCGAGGTCAAGGTCATTGAAAGCAGTTGGATCTTTGCCAGTAGCTGCTATCCCCAACATAGATTTTGCAATCGCATCAGGGCCTGATTGGATATAGGATTCTAAGTTAGCTGCTAGGAAATCAAGCGGTAGTGAACCCTCATTCATGACTGAATTGGGTTGCCATCCACCCGCTTGAAGGGCCAGCAGCATATCCAGGGTTTGACCTATGGCACCCCAACCACCATCGGGTTCCTGTTTGGCGATGAGATAATCAAAAGCTTTTGCGGACCCTCTAAGGAATCCGAGAGATGTGATGTCACGCCCCGTCAAGCCATTGATCGCATCCGCAGTTGAATAAGCATTGCCAAAATCAACCCCAAAAACACCATCCTCTCGATGAACGTCTAAAAGCGCTGTGATGGGGTTGCCATCCGGTTTCTGCCACATTTCATCTATGGGTTTTTGTCCTAAAAGAGATATGACCTGCAGCATAATGCCCGTGATGTTGGGATTTGTGTTTGTGTCCCACTCGGTCTGCCACCCGCCATCGGATTGTTGATTTTGCACCATGAAATCGATGCCCGATTGGATGCTTTGGGAATCAATCTCAGTGTGATTTGAACCTAACAAAGCCAGCATCGCTAAAGGCGTTGTATCCAATGAACTCCCGAAACCATCATTCCAACTGCCATCTTCCTGTTGGGTCGATTCCAACCAGTTGATCGCATCGATTGAGATGTGGGCATTGTTAACCGCTAGACCAATTATCGCCCAAACCTGGTCAAGAACGCTGTCAGGAGTAGCTTCTCCAAAAATTGCTGTATTGGGATCATAGTGTTCATTAATTTGAAAGATTAGATCAAAAGAATCTCCGCCAAAATTACGCGGATTTTCGTTGGCAGCGGCAATAGCGGTCAGTAACTGTCCGGCTCGAGCCACGTTAAAANNAGGCCCCTCATTTTCCTCCTGGAAAACCCACGATATTCCCTGGTTTTGCAGAAAATCAATAGGACGATTGCCAGAACCGCTCATCAAACGATCTTGAGAATAACCTTCAGCAGCAAGAGCTTGAACGACACGAATGGTTGCGGCTACACTGGAACTCTCATCAAACCAGCGTATGCCCCCATCCTCGTTTATTTGGGTAGCCAGATATGCAAAACCATTAATTACTGCTGCATCAATCGCCTCGTCTTTTTGAACCTCTAAAAGTGGAGCCGCGGAAATGTTCTTGGCTGGCATGAATGAAATGAGAAAGGCAACCAAAATAAGGTGTAATAAAATATTTTTGGAGGGTTTCATGTATTTTCTCCGAACACAATAAGAAAACAAAACGACCAATTCTATGAAAAGGTCGTTAAACGCAACCGCCCTTGAGGGCGGCAGAAGGAAGCCAGTAATATTATACTGGTACCCAACTTGCCTTTCCACGAAGTTTTTGGGTCACAAAAGGCGGGTTATCGGACTTCACCAGAGGTGTTACCGTTGCGGGACAGTGCTGGACTTTCACCAGCTTCCCCCATTATGCACCTTGCATCCGGGCAAGAGGTGCACCTTTTGTGATTTATTAGATTACTTAAATTCTAATTGATTGCTGATTGGGAGTCAATCGCAAACTGTTACCATTAATAAGATTATTCATAAATCAGGGCACTACAGAGTCATCCCTATCTATTTTTAATTATTATAATTATTCGACATTGATTTCAGATAGATCTTTGACCTGCAATTTACTGGAAAAATCAGGTAGAACCATCCGCAAACCATCATCGTCGAAGGCGACAATACAACTCGAACAACTGAGAGCTTCATCCACAGCCATTTCGGCTGTATAGCCGTCAGAGGCAGTAAAGCTTAATGTCTCTCCGTCCGTGGCGTTGGCATCCTCGAGCAATTCTGCTAAGGAAACACCCTCGTAGGTCGTGGTCTCGCCATCCTTATTCGTATAGTCAGTTGACATTAAACCAAGTTCTTCCAAATCGGTTTGGGAATATTCCTGATCTTTAACGGTAAGGATTGCCTCTTCAGCAGGTGCACATGCCGTGAGCATTGCTACAAGCACCAAAAAAATGACCAAGAAACGTAAATTTTTCATCTTTTCCTCTTTCTTTTTAAAAGTTACTAGGGATTAACAACAATCTCAATCACTTGAAAAACCCAACGATTAGCGGGTGTTTCAGGGAAGACTAAACGAATCGGTCCTGCGTCTGGGTCTTCATCAACAATCCACGCATCACTTTGTTTGAGTGCGACAATACCATTGACCATCTCATCACGTGAAATTTCAATCGCATAGCCATCTGCAGCTTTTGCGGTTATGGTGCTAAAGTCGTCTGGTGCGCCGGCATTTTTCAATAGGGTGTCCAAGAACACACCTGAAAATGAGCGCACTTCGTCTTCACCACGGGATTTCTCCATGAGTACATCATCTAAATTGATCAATTCCATATTGGCTAATTCATCAAAAGTATAGGTTGTCGGCGTTGCAACATCGCCTGTGATGGAGAGTTCCCAATCTACATTGGGTGGGCCACCGCATGCTGTCAACAGGATGGGTAAAATAAGCAGTAAAATCCAACCCACTTTTTTGATTGACTTCTTTGAACTTGTAACCATAAAACCTCCTTATTTCTCTAGAAAAATGATTGGGATGATCAGATCTGCGGCCGTCAATGTGCCATGATTGCCGCCATCTGTAGTTTCATGCATACCATGATCGGCAAAAATAACCACGAATGTATTTTCAGGTAAGGCCTTATAAATTTCGTATAGATATTGATCTACTCGGATGATCGCAGATTTATATTCATCCGAATTCGGACCATATTCATGCCCCATATCATCAATTTCATGAAAATGAATATATAAAATATCTGGCAGATTGGATTGAATAATATCCATGCTGTTACTAAACACGTTATCGTCTGAAAAACCATTGCCATCACGATCGCCGCTTAAGATTGTCTCGATATTACGAAGATTGAACGGTAAACTGCTGCCTTCAACCGCTGTCACCGTTTTATCACTTTCAAGGGCAAGATCAAATAAGGTTGTTAAGGCTGTTGTGCGATATCCGTAACCAAAGACACCATTTTCCAGAGGAGGGGTGCTGGTAAGAAGGGCAGCTGTCGAGGAAGTCGTAATAGGTGGATAAATAGTTAACCCTTTAAGAACGGTTTCCAGATTATCAAAAAATGGTAAGTCCCCCTGCTCAATGAGCGATTGTAATTTTTGCAATTGCAGCCCGTCCAATAAAATCATGATGGCATGATCGATGGACCCTTGCGGTTTCCAACTCATGTTGCCATGCGCGTTTGGGATTGCTGGCAATCCTAAGGCATTTGCAACCGTTGGTGCAATATCCATGATGCTGTGGCTGATCTCATTCAATTGTGGTGAGGGATAGATTGCTATTGAATCAACATTGTACTGCTGATCGCCGATGGCGATAGCGCCTGCCTGCGAAATAGTTGTTTTTTCAGCAATTTCATCCCAGATAAAATTCTGTGATTCGCCTGATACCGATATGAGATCAATTTGATCAATTAATGAATATCCGTTGTGATATAACAATTGCCCGAGGGGCAATGTTTCAGACTCTTCCAGCGATTTTTCAATGTAAAATGTCACATCCGCTTGGTTTATTTCGCCTCTTGCCTGGTCACCTGTGGAAAATTCTATTTCCCAGCTTGATTGACAGGCAGTGATTATTAACGTGAATAATAAGAAGATGATGGACATAATACGTAGGTTTGATTTCATGATTAATTCGATTCTATGGCTACGATTTCAGTGGGCCATGTACTGCGTCCACGATCAGATAAGATCAAAGTGACTTCATCACGAACAATGGCAAGGACAGCCCCTTGTATCTCAGACTCGCTTAATTCAATTGCTTCACCATTAAAGGTTGTTATTGTGATCAAATCGGTTTGTGGATTGGCAAGCAATGGCAGTAAAGGAACACCTTCAACCCAATTTGCGACAAATGCATGGCTGGTTTCTCCTGAGTCATTTGTGAGCATCACGTCGGAGCCCTCGACTGTCAATCGGGTTGTATCTTTTAGGAGTAAACGACCAATAGAAGTCTGATCACTGTCGATTCGAAGAGGTTTGTCTTTTCCAACCACATGGATGCGCGTGATACCTTTTAGCCAGGTCGAAGAATGGACTGATTCGGTGATAAAGCGGACACCATCAATATACGGGACCAACATTGCAGTTTCATCGAGGTAACGTTTTTCAATGGTGGTTAAGCCCCCGTCGTTGGTAAAGAAGCTGACCGACTCAAAATCGATCACGCCATTTTGAGACAAAAAATCGAATAAGGTAATGTGCGTGCCGAGGTTTTCCTGGTTGGGCAGGACGGCATTCACACGGATAAATGATGGATCCGGTACATCACCGGTGAATTCAATGACCTCAAAAAAAGTAACATTTGCTAATTCCACGGCGCCATGATCATCATGACAAGTTTCACAAGAATGAAAATCCTCGCCATCATGACACTCTGCGCAGTCATTCATCATCTTTCCCTCTTGCCAAATCGTGCTGAATTTGTACTCACTCAGTAGAGCAATAGGCATAGGCCGGGTTGCAACGAGGATAGCAGCAATCATACCCAGTGCGAGAAAAATAACGACGATGAATATTATTTTTAACCGCTTATTGTTTTCGTTATTCAATTTTGCCCTCCAAAGTTGATCAGCAAAGCGACTGAGAAATAGAGTAAATTGCCAAGGTTGACAAGTGTGTCAAGATGGGTTGGTTTGGTTCGAGTGCGGAAAGTCCTGGTTTGAAATTGCCCGAATCCGCGACCTTCCATACTGAAGACTAAATGGTCAACCCGTTTGAGCGTAACAAAGATCAGGGGTGTTAAGAATTGTTGCATAAAGAGGAAAATTTTCCTGAGACCTTTGTGGTCGTATTCAATACCACGGACTAGTTGTGCTCGATAGATTGTTACCCCTTCCTGCTCTAAAATTGGAGCCAAACGTAGAGCCGTGACGAGCATGAATCCAAACCGGTATGGCAACCCCAGTTCCATAAAAGCATAAGCTAAATGGTTGGGATCTGTGGATAAAATGAAAATATAAGATAATACGATGATTGAAAGGTAACGACTACTCACTCTTAATCCAGTTTCCAATCCTTCAGTTGTAACCCTCAATATGGGATAGTTTGAGGATATGAGGATGTTCCCAGATTTTTCAAAAAGCAAATAGAGGATTAGAAGCATGGAACTTGTCACCAAAGCAAGGCGAAAACCACGCACGAACCAAATATCGTGAAAAATCACAAATAATAAAACCAGGCTTAATCCTGCTGTTGCCCATAAAATTATTACATCGCCAATGATAAAAATCAAAACTGAAGCCAATATCAACCAAAAGAATTTGGTCAAAGGATACAATCGGTGTAAAAAACTCAATCCGGGTTGATAACTTAATTTATGCATGGGTAACTTCCATGGTCTTTTTTGGCATAAAAGCTTGATATCCCATGTTTTCGATTGCAGCGATGGCTTCATCGGTTGGTTGGTCTGTGATGATATGGCCTTCATCCAGAAAGATGATCCTGTCGCAAAATAATTTTGTAAGTTCCATGTGGTGGTTCACCAACAAGACGCAGTTTCCCTGATCTACATAATCCCGAAAGAAGCGCATCCAATGGGTGGCATTGCCACGATCCTGGCCGATCAGGAACTCATCAATCAAAAGCAATTCCGGTTGATGAAGAATAATTGCGAGGAGATTGAGACGTCGTTTCTCACCATAGCTTAGTCTTTGTGGATGATCGTTACTTCTCCCGGCAAGATGCATTTGCTGAAGCCAGAGATGGGTTTTTTGGATTGATTCAGCGGTTAAAAGGTTTAGGTTCTTTAATGTGAGAATGGCTTCATCAAAAACGGAATCCGTGAATAATTGATGATCGGGATTTTGAAAGATGAATCCGATTTTTCTTATAAGCGATGAAGTCGCTACTTTTGAAAAATCACGGCCAAAACCTATGACACTTCCAGAATCTGGCTTGAAAATGCCCATAAAGGATTGTATAAGCGTGGATTTTCCACTGCCATTTGGCCCCATTAGAGCAATCATTTGGCCCCTTTTCAGGTCGAAGGTGAAATCATGCAAGATGGTTTTTCCGTTCAGTTTGATGTTGAGATTTTTAATCTGAATAATTTTTTCATGGCTAACCGGATCTATATATTTGGCAGGAGAATAGGGTAGTCCCTCTTGTTCAAGCAACCATTGGAAAGCGTCAATTGTCTTAATTGGCAAAATTTCGCCCTTTTCTAAGACAATTAAATTTGGCTTAAAATCTGTAAGTTGTGATAATTTGTGTTCAATGATGATCACAGTCATTTCATGGGTTTCTCGCATATGGTGCAGGGCGTCAAAAATGTTTTGCGTCGCTTCTGGATCCAAATTCGAGGTTGGTTCATCTAAAATGAGCACATCAGGGAAAAGAGCCAGCATTGAGGCGATAGCAATTTTTTGTTTTTCACCCCCTGATAAATTAGCTAAATATCGATCTTTTAATGCTTCACCTTTTACAATTTCTAATGATAGGTCAATCCGGCGTTCTATTTCAAGTGGATCGATGGTCTTATTTTCCAGTCCAAAAGCGATTTCATCGGCAACAGTCAGGGTGCAGAACTGATCTTCAGGATTTTGTTGCACATATGCAACTCGATCACTTGCCGAAAAAAGTGGAATGACAGCCATATCAGTCCCATTGATAATGATTTTTCCCTGAAATTTGGGCTCTTCGTCCTGAAAGAGAAAGCCTGCCAACGCTTTACCCAGAGTGGATTTTCCACTTCCCGATCTGCCCGTAATAACTGTAAACGAACCGCATTCCAACGATATGGAAATGTTTTTCAGAGCTGGTGATGTCTCACCCGGATACGTATAAGAAAAGTCCTGAATTTCAACCCAAGTCATTTTTTATTGAATCCCAATCTCCCTTATTGGAAAAAGCAATACTTCCCCTGACATTTTTGCCAGGGCGAAAGAGATGTCTTCCTGTCCAATGACGGTGAAAATACGTAAGTCGTCATTATTATTGATTTCGAGCCAGGTCATTTTCATTGTCTCTTCCGGCGAGCTCAACACGACTTCGCTAATCGGCTGGTCGGGTTGTACGGATGCAATAACTTTCCAAAGGGGTACACCCTGCAATTTTTTCGATCCTTCTGGAAGCGCGACTTGCGTGCTATCCATATCTACGACCCATTCATCCGGATTGAAGGTTACTTCTTCGCCTACTGAGGTTATGATTTCCAGCCCTTCTGAGGCAATTACGGTCAGTTTGGCAGTGTTTCTAACCCAGGCTTTGCTACTTTCAGGTCCTACAATATCAAAGGAAGTATTTTCCCCTTTTCCTTGCTGAACAATGAGAATGTTTTGATTTTCTCGAATTTCCTCGAAACTCAACAAAAAAGCATAGCCATCTGAAGCTTCCAATAAAACTGTATCTGCGCCTTCGACAGGTTGAGCGTATTCAATGACATCAATAATGGGGTATCCGCGAAATTCGGTCAATAAACCACGGTATTCCATTTCACGCGTAACCGCCTCGAGATCGAATTCCTCATTTGGGAAAACATAAGCGTTGGTAATCGCCCCGGTGATTTGAATCGTTTCTCCGCTGGCGAAATTTGTTCTCAAGAAGATCGCTAGCAACCCGGATAGAATAGCCACAGCAAGAATGACAACCAGGCCAATCTTCTGATGGCCGATAATTTTTTTGGGGGTTTTTACAATCCCCGCTTTGGTAAGTGAATTGATCAATAGTTTGGGAATTATTCCCGCAAAAATGACGCCGGAAGCAACTGCGATTATGAACAAAATGAATATTGCACCTGCAGCAACGATATTTTGGGGGAGTGTCGCAAATATCTGGAACACAAGGACGTTGGAACCCGAGGCTAAGCCACCGGCTATTATATATGGCAAGAGGGATTGTTTATTACGAAAGAGCAGGAAACCAAAATCAACGCATAAGCCGGCGACCACATCCACTAACAGGATGATCACACCGTGACTATTTCCGCTCATCAATTCCACGCCACCTTTGAGTATCCCAGTGATAATCCCCGTCCCTGGTTTGCCCGTAATCCCCATGGCCAAGACAATCCAGATGACATGCAACCCGGCAGCCCATTGGGATGCGCCTGGAAAGCCGAGTATGGCGTGGACAGCGTCACTGACGGTGTTGATATACGTGCTGGTGACGCCTCCCAAGGCAGCTAATACAGCCATAATTAGCAAATCTCGGGTTGAAAAATAAAAATTTCTAATGGAAGTTTGTTCTTCTACCAAAAAACGCTCCTTTAGTTGGGAAGGAGCGCGCTGTGCATTTCACGATTACTTTGATAATTCGTTTCAATAACAAGCATCTCCTTTCCAAATACGGGAGGCAAGAACGTTTCCATTCTTACCCTATCGGTCTCACACCATAGCAAGGCTTTAGGTGTGGAGACTCGAAGATGTTGATTATAATTATTTAATTATTAATATTTTATCATAGCCTTTTGGGTGGTCAAGGGTGAATTTCTTCAAAATTACGGTCAAAACTAATCGAAAAAAAATTAAATGGGATGCCCCCAAGAGGAGATGGGGGCATCCTGGTGCATGTGGTTAAGAGCTATCAGGAGTTTTCAAGAGACAACCACAAGCGATTACCGCGATGTTGTAAACTTAACTAATTTGCCTTTCTTGTTAAATGTCATGCGTGCAAAATGCGTATGCTTTGTATGCGCGTTATTTTCAAAGGATTTTTGAAGCGTAATTAAATAATGTTCAGAGGGGGTTGAAAACCTTGTAAAGAAGGATTTATCTTGATTTAATTCTCTGGTTGAATAGGATTTTGTGTATTGCAATTCAGCATTTTGAAGCCCAGGCAAATATTTCTCAACAATCTTTTTCGCATAGGTATTCACTTTTGCCGGGACTTCCGCTCTTTCTATATCCTGTTGCATTTGTGAATCGCTGATTGTTTTAATTTGCCTGGTTCTGTTGACCCTGTAAAATGGTTTGGGGGCTGCGTTGTTGTCCTCATAAATTTGGAGCGGATCACCGAAAAGAACAAAGGATAAAACAGTCTTCTGATCTTCACCGTCGAGATATCCCTGGGTGTTACTCATTTCTTCTACCAAACTTAATTTCGCTTTCATCAAGGCAAAGCCCACAGCTTCACCAGAGAAAACCCTTTGCCAAAATTTCTCAGCCAAGTAGTCCGCAGAAACAAGAGGGGGGGTGACAGAACCGTAAGAGATACAGGTTGAACCCACAAATGTTTGTGCTCCGGTGTCCAGGAATTTTAAGGACAATGCTTCTTCGTGTTGTTTGTCAATTACATTTGCACCGTAGCAAGCCTCTGTAAAAGTAATCTGGGGTGCAGGTGTTTGTTCGTTGAACATTCCTGGGGTGAGAGCGATTGGATAGTCTGGGCCTGAAGATGTTGAGGAGAAGTCTTTTTGGCCATACCAATTTGGGCCATCCTGGACGCCGTGCAGATTGAAATACCCAATGTTATGCCCTGGTTTTTTATTAATTTGCAACGAGGTCGAATTGACTGGCGGTGATAATTGCAGTTCTCTGGAATTACCTGCGTTTTTGTAGACCAACGCAGATGATTTCCGCCAAATTTCGGCAGAGTATCCCAGGCCAAGGTTGTTATTTGAAGAGCTACCGAGATTGAGTAGAAAATTGACAATTATTTCAATAATGGAATGCAGGCTCGCAATTGATTTATTTGTTTTACTTACTCCCGTTTCGTAGCGGTGAATGATTTGTCTTAACTGGCTTAATAACAACCCGGGATCGGATCCGGTTTCACCAGGGAGACGACCAACGGGCCATTGCGGAATGAAATAATTTTCGTCAATGGTGCTGTAGGGATTATCAGAGGGAACTTCCTTATCATTATCATCGGTGGGATTGGGTAAATTATGATAAGGAATAATTTCAGGTCCGCCAACGATCAGAAGGGCACCGATCATTTCACCACGTTTTGCCAGGGCTGCGTCGAAGCCATTTAGTGCTAATTTGACCTGCCAAGCATCGTTGGCAAGGTTTGGTTTTAGTCCTAAATCCGGTAATTGCGCCACATCATCCGGGTAAAATACGACACTGCTCCAATCCTCCAGATTTTGGACAAGGTTGGACAGTCGATGCAATAGACCATCGATGACACCTGCTGTTTTCATCCCATAGATCTTCTCAAGTTGCTTTTTTGAGGACATGATCACATAGGCTGGGAAACGATTATCTGCTCGATCGAGCTCCGGTGCTTTAACGCGTTTTGCAAGTTTTGAAAATACCTTTTGAACCTCTTCAAGATCCTTGTCAGTTTTGTTGTGAGGGATAGTCTTCCTTTGCGCATTTTGCGTTGGATTTGAGACTCGCATCTGACGAGTCACCTCATTTGAATTTGATGGTGCAAATTTCATGGATTTCTGATATTGCTTTTCTTGAAGTTCATTGCCTAATCCTGAGAATAATTGATTCCATCCCAGATAACCATTCACTGCGGCAGGTATCGGAATATCAAAATAAATTTCAAAACTTTCAGGCCAAAGGTCTTTAAAGCGATGTCCCCTTCCAAGAAGTCGTTGAATGGCCTGACCAGCGCTATCGTAGGCTGCAACCCAATGCAACCGCTCTACACCACTGGCTGACTGACCAAGGTCGATGTCTGCAATTGCCTTGATGATATTTACCTGTAAACACTTCGGCCACCTGGCATGATGTATATCGCTGATGTTGTTGAGCATTTCAAGGTTTTCCATTTTTTGAACTACTTGAAGATGGAAAATGCTCGGGATAGCTGAGGGCGGTTCTAGAACTAGGGCTTGGTGCGCAAAAAATAAGGCTTTGTCTAGATCAGATTGATAAAAGGCGTGACGTGCATCATAAAGGTGGTTTAGCCATTCCGTCTCTATCCGCTTGATCGGTTTTTGACCTTTCAAGAATTCTGTTATAGATTGATAGTATTTTTGTAGTGATGTATTTTCAGGTAGTGTGCTCAAGGCTTTGATGGCATCGAGAAAATTTGGGTCAAATTCTAATATCCCTTCAAGCAATGAAATCGCCTGGTCTCGGTTGTCAAGACCAGCATAAGCTAATGCTTGCAAAAATTGAACATGGAGATCACCAGGGTAATTAGCGAGCCACAGCATTGTCGCTTGCTTCATGAATTGGTATTCCTCACAAGCTTTAGCGGCGCTCAGGGTTGTTAGAAATTGATCCCGATCGATCATCTCTGAGGATTCCTTTGTGGCAATTGCACTTGACATGGTTATCTCGTCTCTCGCAGGTTATTGATCAGGTTCAGGGCAGTGATAACACCTAATTGGCGGACGATGTTTGCGTCATCGGGGGAGAATTTTTTGGCTTGTTTCAGCATCATCTCAGCGTTCTTGTAATCTTTACATTCCTTCATAGCCATCCCAGCAAAGTAATATGGTCGGGGGTCTGAAGCATTGACCTTCGAACCCATTTGGAAGCTCTCGATCGCTTGTTCAAGATCACGACGATCCTGATAAGTTTTACCAAGTTCAATATAGGCTTCAACCAAATTTGGATCGAAGTTGATTGCATCTATAAGGTGAGAAATTGCTTGATCTAATTGACCAATTTTTCGTTGCAACCGTCCGAGCATGAGATGAACATTTGCTTGCTTGGGCTTGATCTTAAGAATTTTTTGCGCTGTTTCTTTTGCTTTGTCCAATTGATTGGTTTTGATCAGCCAATCTGTTAATGTTGTCAATACGTCTGTTTCATCTGGATGGTCTTGTGCCATGGAAATCAATTCCGGAATTACTGCCTGAATGCCTTCTTGATCCTTTCTTATTCTTAGCGATTCCAGTTTGAACGAGATATTGGATGGCTCTGATTCCAAAGCAGATTTTAAAACTTCAAGTGCGTCATTAAATTTGCCTTGTTTCGCTTTTGCATGGGCAAAAATAATCCTAACATCCTCATTTTTTCTATTGACATCAAGGATTTCCTTAGCTTTAGCTTCTGCTTCACGATAATTCTTGGTCTCAAATAAGTATTGAAGCTCTTCCATAGCGATATCCGAATTTTTTGGATCTAATAGGCTTGCTTTGCGAATATTCTGGATTGCTTCATTGACGCTTCCCATTCGTCGATTGATATCAGCCATTTTTAGATAAACACTTGGATTTTCGGACTGGTAAGATGCACTTTTTTCAAGATCTTGTTTTGCTCTCCGCAATTCGTTTTGCTGTATTTTGATCTCAGCACTTTTTTGCCAGAACTTTGCATCATCAGGTTTTGCATCCAGGGCAATGTCAATGTGACGAGAGGCTGCAAAAGTGTTTCCTAATTTGGCATAAAGGTCTGCAGCAAAGGCATGCCAAGCTGGCTCATTTGGCCAAAATTCCAGGGCTGTTTCTAGCGCTTGAATGGCTAATTCAGGTTCATCAATGCTCACCATTGCTAATAGGGCATGATTAATGGGATTAGAAGTGTCGATTGTCAGGGCTTTTTCAACCCAATTTTGACCATCTTTTTTGTTACACCGTAGCAGGTGAACACCGTAAGCTTGTAAAACATGTATGTTGTCCCCATATGCATCCAGTATATTGTTGATGAGCTGGTCGTCCTCACTGCTCAGGAGAATGGCGGCGGCTTCATCAGTGCCGGATAAGCATGATTCTGCATTCAGACTCAATGGCCATTTTCCTCTGAAAGCTGCTTTTCCCCGAGCTTTCATGCACATGGTTTTTTCTTGACAGAAACCAGCAGGTAAGGCATCGACCAATGCTTGGAATAGCTGTTGATTGTGTTCTGAGAGAAATTCCTTGCCAGGTGAATGATTTTCAATGGAAAGTGTCTCAGCCATTCCCTGTAACTCTGCCCCTTTGATCAAAGTCTTGGCAAAACGCATATTTTGGAGCGGTTGATCCGGTAATGTATCCCAAGCATATTGATGATATTTTGATGCCAAGGGAAAATCATCCTGGGCTTGGGCTGCCTCTGCAATTGCAGTTAGCGTGAGGAATTTCTGTAAGGTTGTCTCCAGCGATAATGAATCCAGAACTTCAATGTTCTGCTGATATTTTTCAATCGATTGATTAAGATAGGTTTCAGATTGGTCGTATTTACCCAAATGAGCAGCAATGCGACTGCGAATGGCGATCAGCCTTGAAAAGATGAGGTTTGATGTAGAAGTTTGATTTAGAAAATCATCAGCCTCTTCGAACTTACCCTGCAATAGGAGAATTTCTGCCTTTGAACATAAAAGATTGAGCCAATCATTACCTTTATTGTGTAAATTGTCTTGGAAGAGCTCATTGTTCTCGACATACTTTAAGGCTTTTTCGAGATCAACTGTCAACAAAAAGGATTGGCATACGGCATTACGAATTTTGATATTGGCAGGTGCAATCTCAATGGCTTTGGAAAGATTGAGATGGCTCTCTTCAAATTTCCCGATTGCCAAGGCGACCTGGCCAAGTTGGAATAAGAATCCTTGATTGGTAAAATCGTAAGTGTACAATAAAGGTGATTGATCCTTGGGGTTTTGTTTTTCAAGCTTTTTTACTAGATCTTCCTGGCTGGTTTCCTCTATGGTTTTCAATGTGACATAAGCCGCTTCGTATTGTCCCAGATTGATAAGCACTTCAGCTTTAAGTAAGCCAATTTGCGGAAATTCCTTAATAGTTGAGGGATGACATTGGAGGCTCTCAAGGGCTTTCTTAAGTTGATTTTGGCGGACATAAACCTCTGCCAGGTCCATAATTATCATTGGGTCGATCTCTTGACGTTGTCGATTTGCTGATTCCAATGCATCAGCAGCCAGCTTGAGATCATTTAATTGCACACATGTATATGATGCTCTGTGCAGAATTTCTGCACCTGGACTTGAATTTTCGATCAAATCATAAATTGTCTTATGTGATTCCTCGTTGTTGCCAGCGGATAGTTGTGCTTTTGCCAGATATAATTTTAATTCAGGTCGATCAGGGTTGATTTGAAGGGCTTCTTGAATGGCTTTGACAGCCTGTTGAGGCTCATTATTATTGGTTTTAAAATTGGCATACCAGAGGATGTTGTCCAAATCTTGGGGCGCTAACTTCAAGGCAGCTTTTGCTGTCTCTTGTGCCTTCCCATTCAGATCAGATTTTTGATATGTTTCAGCCAGCGCGTGATGGATTAACAGGTTTTCAGATTGCCTGGATGCGGCTTCCTGCAGGGCAGCCAAACCGACTTCGAGATTTCCAAGAACTGTTGCAGACTTTCCTAATCCGTAATGAAGACGCCAATTTTTGAGGGTGGTCTCAGGATTCCCTTCTTTTGATAGTTTGGTATAACTTGAAAATGCCTTTTCTGTCGCACCCTTAAGACGGTCAATATCAGCCAAATGCAATTTAAAGGCATCCTCTTCAGGGTTAATTGATTTCGCTTTATGGAGTATAGCCTGTAAAGAATCTAAGGATTTTAACTGTTCTTCAGTTCGCTCATCAACAGGTGCATCAATTCGGTCAATAATTAATCGTGATGCGGCTATTATCGTCTCCTTATCATTTGGATCAAAAGTTGCCGCCGCCAATAAAACAGGTTCCGCCTCTTCATTTCGATCTAATGCAAGAAGAACTTGGCCTAAAAGCCGGGCTTCTTTTGGATTGTCCGCATAGTTCTTCGTGAAGTATTCTAAGTGTCCTAAAGCTTGATCGTTCTGACCAAGCAGGTACTCTGCATGCGCTAAATAAAAATTTCCTGTAACATTGTTGGGATCAATCTCGTTTGCTTTTCTAAGGTATGCCAAAGCATCTGAGGGTGCTTGTTTTTCAATGCATGCACTTCCCAGAGAACGTAAAAGTTCAGCGTTATTAGGAAGTTCAAAAACGCCTTTCTTGAGAATTTCATAAGCACGATCTGGATGTCCAGACTTTTCCCAAAGTTTTGCTAAGGTCAGCCAGGTTATAGCCTCTTTAGGGAGCATTTCAACAACTTGTTCCATGTGTTGAATAGCTTTAACGGAGTCACCCTTGGCCATATAACTTTCACCCAATAAGACCAGGGCTTTGGTGTTTTTTCCATCATGCTTTAAAATATTCTGGCAAACTGAAATTGCCATGTCTATTCGATCTGTCCGTAAGGCAGCTTTGGCGAATCTTTCCAGGTCCCCCGGTTCAGGGGAAGGGTCTGACTTCACAAGATCCTGAAGTGTACTAAAAGCCTCTTGCCAACGCTCTACTTGACTGTATAGGCGGGAAAGTGTGCGCTTGTGTTGACTGTTATCTGGCTCCAGTCTTTCAAGATAGGATGCTATTTCAATTGATTTGCTCGAACTTCCTCCTCTTTCGTATAAATTGCGAGCAGCGGTAATAAATTCCAGGTCATGCATATTATCATCAAGTATTTTGTCAATAATGGGCAGACAATCCTGAAAATCTTCTAGTTGATCACAGGTTTTGATGATTTCTTTTTGTATTGCCAAAGATGAGTTGCCAACAAAATAATCTGTTTCTGAAGGTAATTTTTCTTTAGAATTGGGTTTTAATGCACCCAACATCTTCAAATCAGATTTGCTTCTCTCTTTATTAAGAAGATCAGCTTGAATTTGGAGTAATTCTTTTTCAGGTGAAGGGGTTAGTTCTTCTAAATGTTGTTTTGCTTCAGAAATTTTTTCCGCTTTGATTAAAGACTGGATAAAAAAGTGACGCGCTTTCCTTGAATTTGGAACTGACTTTATGATATTCATCCAGTTCAAGTCCGTTGCTCTGTTTGGATGGCTAATAATTGATTGGAAGGACGTCTGTGCTTGAATATATTCAAGTAAGTCCACTGATCTTTGATAAGTTTCAGCTGATTTTTCTGTGTTGCCGCAATAGTAATAAAAAGCTGCCAGTCGATTGACATCTTCAGGCAATGTATAGCGTATCTGCTTAACCAATGGATCCACTTCCCCATCTTTATTTTCGAGGGATTCAAGTTCAGAAAATAATTTAGCAAAGGCATCCACATTTGATTTTGATTGAATGAGAATTTTTGCTAATTTCTCCCTTAATCCACTTCTACCAAAAGCTTCCAACCACTTCAGGACCTCTAATTGCCAATCAATGGGCCCGTTGTTGGCGAGCACATACAACCTGTTGAGCAAAGCATCCAAGTCCATTGGGTTTGCCAATAATGCATGGATAAAAACTGGCATACCAGAAGGAAGGGGGGTGGTGGATTTCTTTTTTAAGAAATCAAGGGTTAGATCTTCAAAGTCAGGACAAAATTGATAAAGACAAGCAAAAGGGGTCCGCCAAATCAAATAATTCTTAATATCCGCATTTTTGTGAGGTTTATTTAAGATTTCGACTAATAATCCCAACCAATTTCCCTGTTCAACCCTTTTTTCTCGGATATGTAATGCCACCAAACCTGCCGTCAGCAGGTCAGCAGGTGGTAGCCCAGAGTTCATTATGGTTTCATAGGCACGCATTGCTTCCTGTTTGATAGGGTCTGGTAATGCGACTGTTTCATCGTCAAGGATTTGAAGTGAAACATTCTCTTTGCTTTCAATGAGCCAGGTGGCAATTTTGCCCGGTTGAAAACTTCTGATGCCATCGGACACCAAGTCAAGATAAGGAGAAGATTTTTCCGAATCTTTAAAGAATTGCCAGACCAATGGGTCCTGGTGAAGACTCTTCACCAGAATTTGTCCCTCTGAAGGTGAAAATTTGTGCCTAATTAAATCGAGTAAAATCTCAATAGACATGATAATATCCCATTCTCAAATGTAGGAATTTAGGGTGTTATTCCAAGTTCCCGTGAAATAAAGTAAGCCGTTGCTAAAAGTGCGATACCAAGAAAGACCAGAAACACGCCAATGCCTGCTTTGGATTTCGAAAGATCGTGCAAGGCATTGATGAGCGCTGATGCATTCCCTACCAGTCCTGCGACATTTTCAGCAATACCTTTTTCAGCCAATTTAGCTGTTTGTTTGGCAATCGTCTGAACTTCGCGACCCACAGCCTGTCGAGTTAGGATAAAAATGCTGATGACCATCACAAATAACCCCATGAAAAACAGGACTGTCACCAGGGAAAATTGGAACTCCAAAGCAGTGTTAAACATATAAAACCTCCTGATAATTGTCTCTAGAGGTTTTATTGCAAGTTATGTGCCAAGAATGGAAAAGGTGTTGAGGCTATTGCGATGTTTCAGTAATTTCCAGGGGCAAATGATTGATATCGATTGCAGGGTCATCGCAGAAGATAATTGCTCTTTCAAGTGCATTTCGTAATTCTCGAATATTGCCTGGCCAATCGTATGCCATTAGAGCTTCCATAGCACGGGGTGTGACATCCTGAATATTGGTGCCCATGGCCATATTGCTTTGTCTTAACAAGAGTCCAACTAATTCAGGAATATCATCCCGCCGTTTGCGTAGGGGTGGGATATCTAGGTCAACAACTTTTAGCCGATAGTAAAGGTCTTCTCGAAATTCACCTTTTTTGATCATTTCTTTTAAGTTTTGGTTTGAAGCAGCAATGATTTGAACATCAACACGGATAAGCGTTGTCCCACCTACCCTGCGAAAGGCATGTTCTTCAATGGCGCGCAGAAGTTTTGCTTGCATATCTAAGGGCATGGAAGAAATTTCGTCGAGGAATAAAATACCACCATCAGCCACCTCCATCAAGCCATTTTTCCGTTTGTTAGAAGCGCCTGTGAAGGCGTTGGCTTCATGCCCAAACAATTCTGATTCCAATAATGTGTTCGCAATTGCTGCACAATTGATAGCAATAAATGGTTTATTTTGGCGTGGTCCGACCTGATGAATAAAGGTTGCCATGACCTCTTTCCCTGTACCCGATTCCCCAGTGATGAGCACTGAAACGGAAGCCTCCGCAGACCTGTGCGCGAGTTCAACCAGGAGGTTCATCCTAGGATGTTGTCCCACCACAAACTTTGAATTAGAGAGCTGCGTACTTCGTAAGTGCTCTAACTCTCGTCGCATGGCGACGTTTGCCTCAGCTCGTTCGATGGAATTTTTGAGGGTTTTCATGTCTATTGGTTTTGTGATGAAGTCCAAAGCGCCTTTTTTCATCGCCTCCACGGCATAATCGATTTGGCCATGAGCAGTAATTACAATGAATTTTGGCTGCCAGCTCATTTGGACTACTTCATCGAGAAGGGTAAGACCGTTGCCATCCGGCAATAAGATGTCGAGGATGCAAATGTCAGCCTTATTTTCCTCAAGGAAGCCACGGGCTTCGTTTAAAGTGCCGGCCTCCAAGACCTCTTTGCCATCCTTGCGCAATTGGTCTGCGATGGCTTCTCGTGCCGTTTGAACATCGTCAACAACTAATATAGTTGCACTCATTAATATTTATGCCTCTTTCTTTTTTACAAGGAAGATTTTTATAATCGTCCCACCAGTAAAGCTGTCAACTTCAATTTTACCTTTATGGGCGTTAATTATTCGTTGGGTGATCGCTAAACCGAGTCCTGTACCATGTTCTGTTCCGGTTACAAAAGGTTTAAACATATGATCCTTAATTTCATCAGGAATACCATGCCCGGAATCCGTGACTGTGATCTGGTAAAAGCAATGATCTTCAGTACGCTTTGCTTCTGAAATTTTTATACCCAACGACCCACCTTTTTCACTCATTGCATTGACGGCATTGCTAATAATGTTGGTAAACACCTGTTCAATAGCTCTGAGGTCACCTTGAATGATTGGGTTTATTATTTCACTGCGATAGTAAGGGGTTATGTTCAATCGCAACAATCTCGGACGCCATCTTTCCAATAAGCGAGAAATCAGAAAATCTAAATCTACGCCGGACATCTTGTATTCAATGGGTTTAGCAAAGGAGAGAACACTATCCATTAAATATAATAATTTATTGCATTCATCTCGTATATTAAGAATCCATTTGTGGTTTTCATCATCGTCTGCCAAATTATCTTCAATAACCTGGAGTGCGAGCATAATGGCATTAATCGGATTGCGCACTTCATGGGCAAATATCGCAGTGACCTCACCCAGCAATGCGCGTTGTTCAAGTTGTTTATTAATCGCTTGACTTTGTTCTTGTTGACTAAGGTCTCGAATTAGCAGGATGATGGAAAGGAGTTTACCATTACTCTTAACCGGGGTCATCATCACCTGAGCAGGAAATGATTTTCCGTTACGATGATTTAAGGTCAAATCACCACTTGTAAGTGTTGGAATCCCTTGTTGTGCAGAATAAAATGCTGAACCAAGGGATTCTGATCCAATCAGGATTGAATTAATATCCTGACGGAGGGCTTCGACATTGGCATAGCCTAAAATTGCTTCAGCCGCAGGATTTATTTCTGCAATGGTCAAATCAGGTGCAAGAATAATGGCACCCTCATCTAAATTATTAATGATTTCGTTTTGGATCCTGACAACTTGTTTGATCTTCTGTGAGAGATTGCGGGTATTGTGTAAAGCGATTTGATCTTCCATCAGTCCTGCAAGGTATGTGGCAATCAATTTGGACAATGCTAGTGTATTGTTTGCAGGTTTGGAATTCTTACTGCCGGAAATAAATAATCCAAATTTTACTGACTCCATACTTAATGGCACAACCACTAAGGACTTAAAATTTAATGTCGAAGCAGCCTTTTGAAGTATGGTTAATGCCGGCCGATCATTGGTCCATATAGCAGGATAATGGCTGGTGAGTAAATCTTTATTGGTGAGATATTGAGGAAATTGGGTAGCAATTGATTCATTGCTTGAGAGATATCGCAACAAGTGGGGGGCTTTCCCATCAGCTTTGTAGATACAGCATAAATCTGAATTCAGTAAATTTTCAACCTTAAGAAGAACCTGTTTTAGGGTTGCTCTGACATTTGGTTCTCTTTTGTTTTCGATCGTGGTTTGTAGGTCACCAATTAGTTTTTCTTGGCCCAATTGAAAATATTTGTTGTCTGGAAAAACCTCTTCTGATTCAAGAACAAAAAGCAAGGTTTCATGCTCGCTAGCTAATGTAAAAATGCGAGTTTGAACCATTATCAGCGATTTATCTTTTTGGCATAGAAGGGTTTTTTGCCCATGACCTGCAATTGGATCGGTTTTTGTTATATTGGGCAGCAGTTTTTGGATGGATTTACCAATAAAATCTGTTTCGTTGAAGTTGGTTCTGTGAAATAAAGCGTTATTTGCAATGATGATTTCGTCTTTCTCACGCAGATAGATAAAAGCAGGTTCAGGGATTAGGTCCATTAATATGAGAATGCTTTTTATACTCTCAGCTCGAGATAAATCAAATTCAGCAAGGTTTTCAGGTATGAGTTGGGTCACGGTTTATTTATACGGTTGCAAATTTCTCTATTCGTCGTAAGTGAGCTGGTAAGATACCCTCCATGGATCGATATTTAGCGACAGTCCGCCTAGCAATTTTTATGCCTTGTTTTTCCAAACGATTCTTTATCTCCGTATCATTGAGAGCGTGAATTTCGTTCTCAATGATGTTGCGCATAATCGCCCGGACTGCAAGACTTCGATCGAAGAAGGTTGACAGGGGGATTATTTTTTTGTTTGGCAATTGAACCGTTTTATTCGCTACTGCCCTTGATATGGTTGACTCATGGACATCCAACGCCTCAGCAATGTGTGCGCGTGTTAATGGCTCCAAGTATGTATCACCTTGAATTATAAATGATTTCTGGATGTTAACCAATTTTTCCATCAATTGGCGCATTGTATTGCTGCGTTGTTGAATACATTTGATCAGGAGAGACGCTTTGTCTAAGTCCTTCTTCCATTCTTCTTTCTTTTCATCGGCGCTTTTATTCAGCGCTTTTTGAAATAGGGGATTAATTCTTAAAGTTCCCCGAGAGGGCGTAATGATTTCGATGATCAAGGGATTTTTGGGGTTGTTATTCAGATAATAAATTAAAATGTCGGGTTGATGAAAAACATCCGGTGAGCTATCGTTAGGCTGTCGGAAATTACCCCAGTTAGAACGAGCAGGGAAGGGGTTAAGATTTTCACTAATAAAATGACAAAGCGATTTTGCTTCTTCGTTTGTCACCCTCAGTTTTTTTGCGATTTCACCGAAGTGATGTTTTGAGAGCAAATCAAAATGCTCGGCAATTGCCTCTCGGATGTGGTTTGGCACTTCGGTTGATTCTGCCAAGACATCCACTTGGGCTAATAAAGCTTCTTCAATCGATCTTGCGCCAACACCAAGAGGCTCACAGTGTCGAATTTTGGTGAGAACTCTTTCGACTGAGGAAGATGTTGTGTGATGAAAACGACAAATATCTCTGATTTCAATCGCTAAAAACCCATCTTCGTCCAAGTTGGATAAAATCATTGCCGCAATTTTTTGTTCCTCACGTTCCAAGTCTGGGGCTACCTGGTGCATGACATAGCTGGGTAAGTCAATATTGATAGAAGCGTAGGGATCTTCGGGAGTATTGTCACCATCAAACCCACCACGTCCTGAGTAGGAATAGAAATCATCCCGAGGTGAAACAAAAACAATCGTCTCTTCAGGATCTAATGTCCTTGGTTGGCTGCAAACAGGGCATGGTCCGGTTGGCGGTAATTTCCGACCACACATTGGGCAACGTCGTTCATTGATTAGTTCTAAGGCTGGATTTTTGGAGAGTTCGAGATCGATGGTTTGGAGGAGTTCAGTTGTGGTCATCGAAAGCAAGGTCATCGTTTGGGCGATATGAGCTGATGTTAATGGGCTTTGCGATTGTCCTTGACCTTGTTGATGGCTGAGTCTCATAATCTCTCTCCTTATGCTATTATACATGGATAGTGTGCTGGTTGCAAGATGCGTACCAGGGGGAATTGCAGGCAGGATATAATTTCATGCGCCAGGTGGTAAAATGTCCCCATGAACAAGAATGATGATCCTAAAAACCTGGTAATTGTTGGCGGCGGATTGGCTGGTAGTGAAGCCGCCTGGCAAGCAGCTTCACTTGGCATAAATGTTAAGTTATTTGAAATGCGCCCAACAAAATCGACTGGGGCGCATCGTACCGATCTTTTGGCAGAATTAGTCTGTTCTAATTCCCTTGGTTCCAATTTGCCGGATCGAGCGGCTGGCTTGTTGAAAAATGAACTCCGTCGCCTAGGATCGCTCTTGATTGCTTGTGCTGATGCAAGTTCACTGCCAGCTGGAGGCGCTTTGGCTGTGGATCGAGAAACCTTTTCAGAATGTGTACAAGCAAAAATCGAATCGCATCCAAGAATTGAGGTGATCCGAATGGAAGTGGTTGAGATACCACAGCCACCAGCCATTATTGCTTCTGGTCCATTGACTTCTCCTGTTTTGGCTAAGGCATTAGAAAAAATTACAGGATCAGAAAATCTATTTTTCTATGATGCGATAGCACCGATAATTCATGTTGATTCGATCGATATGAATATTGCTTACCGTGCAAATCGTTATGGTAAAGACATCGAAGGGCAAGGGGATTATATAAATTGCCCTTTTACTGAAGCGCAATATAATCGCTTCAGAGAAGAATTGTTAGCTTCAAAACGCATTCCCCTAAAAGAATTTGAAGTGGCGATTGAACATGGGGTCGATGCTGGCGCTGGTAAATATTTTCAAGGTTGTCAGCCGATTGAAGTGATCGCTGGGCGTGGTGAGAAAGCTTTGGCTTTCGGTCCTATGCGTCCAGCCGGATTGCCAGATTCCAAAACAGGGCGATGGCCTTTTGCCGTCGTGCAACTTCGTCAGGATAATATTGCGGGTGATCTTTATAACCTAGTCGGTTTTCAAACCAACTTGATGTTTGAAGAACAAAAACGTGTATTTCGACTGATACCTGGCCTTGAGAACGCAACATTTGAACGGCTGGGTCAAATGCATCGTAATCTTTATATTGCTGGACCTGAATTACTTAATGATGATCTAACACTTAAAATGTATCCGGGGTTATTCATTGCAGGACAATTATCAGGTATTGAGGGTTATGCAGGGAATATTGCCTCTGGTTTGATAGCTGGCATTAATGCAACCAGGCTAATACAAGAAAAAACACCCCTGGTGCTTCCTAACACAAGCATGATTGGTGCGCTTTTACATTATATAACGCACGCAAATGTGGAGAATTTTCAACCCACAAAAGCTATGTTTGGCATTCTTCCTAAATTGGCTTCTGATAAAAGGTTGTCGAAAAAGATTCGCTATGCTGGGTATGTGAAACGGGCTGAAGAAGAACTAATGAGTTATCTAAACACAATGGGTGTGTAGTAACAAGAAGCATCTGATCTTGGCATGCCTTAAGAAATGATTAACCGTAGAAGAATCGAATTTTACTTGAAGGGATGATTTATAATAGGTCTAAACTCATCAAGAGAAAGGGAAATCTCACCAAATGGAAATCGTACCAGCAGAAAGAGTCTCAAAAATAAAGCCATATTTTTTTGCCAATTTGGAAAAAATCATTGAAAAATTAAAGCTCAAGGGGATGGATATCATTCGACTGGATATGGGTTCTCCAGATTTGCCACCTGCCCCACATATTATTGAAACCCTGGTCGAAGCAGCCAGGCGGCCTGATATGCATGGCTACGGTGAGGCTGGTGGATCATTCCCCCTGCGGTTAGCGATCGCAAAATATTATCAGTCCAGGTTTGGGGTCGAGTTGAACCCGGAATCGGAAGTTTTGAGTTTGATTGGGTCAAAGGAGGGGATATTCAACCTCACACAAGTATTAATAAATCCGGGCGATTTGATTTTACTGCCCGATCCATGTTATCCCGTTTATTCCGTTGGACCAACGATAACGCAATCAAAAACCTTCCATATGCCTTTGTTAGCTGAGAATGGTTTTTTACCCAATTTAGATGACATTCCTGAGAGGGTATTACAGGAAGCAAAATTGATGTGGTTAAATTATCCAAATAATCCAACAGGGGCAATTGCCTCACTTTCGTTCTTCGAGAAGGTCGTCGAATATGCCAAAAAATATCAAATTTTAATTGCCCATGATGCCCCATATTTGGATGTGTGTTTTGATGCTTATCAAGCACCAAGTCTATTGGAAATCCCTGGTGCAAAAGAAGTAGCAATTGAGTTTAATTCAATTTCAAAAACATACAACATGGCTGGGTGGCGAGTAGGAATGGCATTAGGAAATCCTGAGGTCATACGNTTGCTTCGGATTTTGAAAAGCCAAATGGACTCTTCTCATTTCAAGCCTATTATGAAAGCTGCTGAAGCAGCTTTGCTAAGTGATCAGGATTGGGTTAAAGAAAGAAATTTGGTTTATCAAGACCGTCGAGATATTGTCGTCTCTGCGTTACAAAAATTGGGTTTTTCCGTTGAGAATCCTAAGGCTTCTCTGTATATATGGGCGAAAATACCGGATCAATGGCCAGATGCTTTTATTTTTTGCGAGACATTGCTCCATAAAACAGGGGTTAGCATGACTCCCGGCGCTGTATATGGTCCATCTGGCAAATGTTATGTACGGATTTCATTGGTAACCCCTGCTGAGCGACTTGAAGAAGCAATGGATCGAATCAAAAAAGCTTTATAGAAAGAAAGATATCTTCATGGCAAGTACTAAACTTATAAGAACTAAACCGCCACAAGAAAAGGCACTTTTGATAGGCGTAGAATTATATTATGGCGATGCCCTGCTGCCTCTTGAGGATTCAATGCAGGAGTTGGAGCTTTTGGCAGATACAGCGGGCGTTGAAGTTGTTGGGTATGTTACTCAAAACCTTAACTCACCCAATCCAAAGACATTTATTGGGTCAGGAAAAGTGGATGAGGTCAAAATATTAGCTGAAGAGTTAGATGCTGATATGATAATTTTTGATAATGAGCTTTCACCGAGACATCAACGAGAACTCGAAGAAGCTATTGGCGAATCAATTCGAGTGATTGATCGAACAGCATTGATTCTTGATATCTTTGCTCAGCATGCCCAGACCAGCGAAGGTCGCTTGCAAGTTGAACTTGCCCAATATGAATACCGCTTGCCAAGATTAACCCGGGCTTGGACCCACCTAGCCCGGCAGGCTGGCGGTGGTGGTGGTAGGGCGGGGGGTGTTGGTGGTGTAGGGCTGAGAGGTCCCGGTGAAACCCAATTGGAGGTTGACCGCCGCTCCGTATCAAATCGCATTGAGTTACTTAAAAATGAGTTGGATAAAGTCCGTGCGCACCGACTGCGACATCGGCAACGGCGTCGTAAAACAAGAATACCGGTGGTGGCAATTGTGGGTTATACAAATGCAGGAAAGTCCACACTACTCAATAAGCTTTCAGATGCGGATGTCTATATTGCCGACCAATTATTTGCAACCCTTGATCCGACCACGAGAAGAGTGGAGTTGCCAGGCGGACAAGTGATTTTGTTTACGGATACTGTTGGGTTTATTCAAAAGCTGCCGACCGAAATCGTTGCTGCATTTCGTGCCACTTTAGAAGAGATTACAGATGCAGATGTCCTGGTTCATGTTATCGATATCACGCATATTAATGCCAGCGCTCAGGCGAAATCTGTACAAGAAACCCTTGTAGAAATTGGTGCAGGGGAAATCCCGATGGTAACAGCGTTTAATAAAATAGATTTGTTAAAAGATCCAGAAACTGCCATTAACACCCTTGAGGGCTTTTCGAACACCTATCCAATCTCTGCTGTTACCGGCCAGGGAATAGAAAAATTATTATCTGCGATAGAATCAGAATTGTTCGAAACCTATGTGGAAATTGACGTCAATATTCCCTATCAAGAGGGGCAACTCATCTCGCTTTTACATGAAAATGGTCAGGTTTTAGAAACCTTAAACAGCGAGACGGGAACAATCATCAAAGGATTGGTCCCTAGAAGGCACTTATATCAATTTGAACCATATCTTTTGGCGGAAGTTGACGATTTACAAGAATCAGAATGATGTTAATAAAAAAAACTGGGCTGAAAAGCCCAGTTTTATGTTGATAAATTTAGTGTCTTACTCTCGTTCAGTCACATCAAGAATTTCTCGGCCCTGATAGAAGCCGCAATTGTTGCAGACACGATGGGGTAAGCGTGTTTCGCCACAATTAGGGCAAACGACAACATTGCGCGCTTTTAGCGCATCATGAGCTCGGCGTCGATCTCTTCGGCCTGAGGAAACTCTTCTTTTTGGAAGGGGGGTCATCTTACACTCCTTATAATTTCTTGATAATATTCTTACAACCAAAAGATTATACCCACAATCATTCGTGGGCGTCAAGTTTTTTCATGGGAAAGTATGAATAAATGACAATTACCCCATTATTCTTTTTAAGAGGGAGGCGATTTTGTTGCCTCTCCAGCTTTTTGTAATTAA